>Ga0074197_1001034_pt1 | contig 26949 bp, 21 predicted proteins | sample EPASupsiteSAE305_FD_64526 | JGI IMG/M metagenome (GOLD analysis project Ga0074197, IMG submission 64526) | Bioremediated contaminated groundwater microbial communities from EPA Superfund site, New Mexico - SAE3-05 reassembly with SPADES | ecosystem: Environmental > Aquatic > Deep subsurface >...
AATTTGGCATAGTCAATTTGCCAATTATCCTCGGCTGTTCCGAGATAAAGATTTTGTCCATCAATGAATGCTATGTTCCTAATTTTCTTAAAATCCATAAATATCTAATAATCTATCTTAATTGATAGGATATTTAAGTTCCTTAATCAAAAGTTTTAGAAATATTTTAGAAATAGGAAATAAGAAATAGTCTGTAAACTACTTATACCCCAACAAATGCAAATGCAAATGAAATACTATCTGCCCCGCTTCTTTGCCTACGTTCATCAGCAGTTTATATCCTTTCAGATTATTCTCTTTGGCTAAAATCCTAGCCCTTTTAACCATGTAGGCATAATAATTATCGAAGTCTTCATCATTCACATCGTCCATAGTTGCAATATGTTTCTTGGGAACTATTAAAATATGAACCGGAGCTAGAGGATTAATATCATCAAAACAAACTATCTTGTCATCCTCATAATGAATTGTAGCTGGGATTTCTTTCTTAACAATGTCGCAAAAAATACAATCGGTGGACATAAAATTTCTTAATTAGATGTAAATTATACTAACAAGAAATAGTAAGAGAAACAAACCGGTACAATGTCATCCTCGGACGAAGTGTAGCGGAGATCCGGGGATCCGGGGATCCAGGGAAGGAATAACGAATAACAAAACACAAATGACGAAGTGAAATCCGAATATAGAATCTCGAATATTCGTTATTTGGATTTTGTAATTCGTCATTTGCCTACTGAAAGTAGGCTTGTAGTATTTCTCGTGCCACCGGCAAAGCAAACGAGCTTCCTTCTCCCGCTTCTTCTATCAATACCGTTACAACAATTTCCGGATTGTCGTACGGTGCATAAGAGGTAAACCACGCATGCTCTCTCTTATTTTTTTGAAACTGAGCTGTTCCGGTTTTTCCGGCCACAGCAACAGGAAAAGACTGCAATGATTTGGCAGTTCCGTTCTTACCCGTAACAACTAACCTTAAACCTTCTTTAATAATCTCCAAATTGTCCCTATCTACTGGAAAATTGTTTTTCGGCTGTAAATTCTCCGAATTGGCGATAACATGAGGCTTGATTGAATCTCCATCCGAGGCCACCAGAGAGGTAACATAAGCAATCTGTAAGGGTGTCGTCAACAAATAACCTTGTCCGATGGACATATTGTAAGTGTCACCTGTCGACCATCTTTCATTAATCGTCTGCTGTTTCCAGTCAGGAGTTGGTAAAAGACCGGCCTTTTCCCCCGGCATATCTATCCCCAAAACTCGGCCCAAATTATAAACATCTGAATACTGAACCAACTTATTGATACCCAAGCCAACAAAACCTTCAAAACCTCCCGTTACAGTATAGAAAAAAGTATCCGCCGACTCTTCAATAGCATTTCTAACGGTCAAGTAACCATGACCGGAGCTTTTCCAATCTCTATGAATGTAAACTTTATCCGGATTATATTGATCCTTGATCACAAGTTGCCCAGGCGCCCATACTTTCGTCGATGCATTAACAACATTTTCCTGCAAGATTGCCGATGATGTCACCATCTTATAAACCGATCCAGGTGGATAAACACCGCTTATACATCTATTCAAGAAAGGGAAATCTGAAGAATTTATCAAATTATTCCATTCCTCGCTGGAAATATTTTCTCTAAAAATATTAGGATTGAAGTCCGGCAAACTAACCATCGCTTTAACCCCACCTGTCTTCACGTCCAATACAACGGCACACCCAGCAACAGCTTTAGCTCTTTTTATACCGGATGTTAGAGCACTATAAGTCTTCGTCTGTAAATCACTGTCTAAAGTCAGAGTAATATTGTCACCGGATAGTGGTTTCTCTCCGGGAATATCCAAAATGACAGACCCCTTGGAATTAACATTCTTTTCTTTTTGGGAATCCTTGCCTTTCAATTTCGTTTCATAGAAAGCCTCTACACCGGTTTTACCAATCAATGAATCCTTATAATAAGCCCCTTCATTTTCCTGCAGTGTTTTGGAATCAACAACCCCGACATAACCTAATACATGCGAGAACACATTGTCGTAGAGATAATCTCGGCGAAAATCTTTCTTGATGTAAATACCGGGAGTTGTAGAGAACTTTGCTAAATAAATAATCTCTTCATCATGACTAATATTCGTCTTGATCTTAATCGGCGAAAACGAATATTTATTTTCCGAATATATTGCTTCAATGCTATCAGCTGAGATATCCAAGAGCTCAGCCATTTCAGCAAAAACCTGCTTTCGTATTTCAACATCTTTATTAATATCCGCCGGTATAATAGCCGCCGAATTATAAGGAGTATTAAAAACCAGCGAATTCCCATTATCATCGTAAACAAGACCTCTCATCGCTTTTTCGACAAACACTCGCTTGTAATTTGCTACGGATCTCTGTGTTAGCTCAGCACCCAAAACAAAGTTTAAATAAAGCATCCTCCCTATCAAAAGAACGGAAATCATGGCAAAGACAATCAAATACAGAACTAAAAATCTGCTTTTTTTGTTTTTCAAAGAGATCATCGTAACCTCATCCGAATTCACAATATTGTATTCCCAGCTCTGTGACTGATTAAAATCATCTCTTTTAAATATTATATTCTTCATCGTTTTAGTTGAATTTGATTACGAGAGAATTTTACTGCCAAATACTGAACCAATAATATAAGGATAGTCATGATCAGAAAAACAGTAAGAACATCTTTGAATATGAGCAAAAGATAATAAAAATAAAACCCTTGATTTAAACCTAATAAAAAGAGATCAATAAAACCGGAAATAAAAGTGTAAAAAATAACCAAAATGATACTTTTAATGACTTGATTATCAGTTGGATAGTACTTCTCGTTGAGATAATCAATGATGAAAAATGCCGACCACCAAACTACCAGAGAAAGTCCCACCACCCGTAAAAAAAGAAAGTCTTCTAAAATCTGACAAATCGTAAAAACGAATAAATAATCCGGATTGCGGTTATTTAAATATAAAAATGTACAAAAAAATAAACTAAAGCTAACAAGAGGATTAAATAAAATATCCAAAATTAAAAACAAAGCTATCAATCCCAAAACTAAAAAGAAATTTTTGTTAATCATTTCTGGATTATAAAATCACAAACAGCTTATTTATGTCATTTAAGTTTATAGCAGATTTAACTTTCAAGTTTTTATAAACCTGGTTGTCAACATCAATCATATCACTTACCTCACCAATGTAGAGATAATATTCTGAACCGATACTATAAGCGTATAAAACAGAATCTCCGAGCTTGATACTCGCTTCTTTAACTATATTTTGCACTTCCAATGTGGTACCATTAATCCCTCCTTTAAGTAGACCTTTATAACTTTTATCACCTTTGACCACAACGGGAAAAAATGAAGCGTTACTAGTTATTGGCTGTACAATACTATATCCATCGTTCACCTCTAAAACTTTACCAACTAACATTCCATTATAAATACACAGGCTGTCTTTTTTGATACCATTTTTCAGTCCCACGTCTATGACAATATTGCCTCCCTGCTCTATTGAGAAGCGGTTCAATATATTGGCAATCATCATTTTTTGATTTCCCCGAGCCAAAATTTGCGATTGTCCTTTCAACATCCCATTTTCTTCTTTTATTTCATCATAAGATCCGATTTTTCTAAGTAGCTCTGATCTCTCTTCTTTGAGATTCATGTTTTCATTATAAACATCATTAACGTTCCATAAAGCTAAAAGGCCTGCAGAAAAATTATTTTTTAATTTGTAAACTTTAGTCATTATTGGCGAACTATAACCAATAACAAAATTGTTGATAGGCTTATAAACTCCTAAAATCCCCAAGAAAAAAATCAGCAACAAGATAAAAACATAGAAAAAGATATGTCTTCTTAAGAAAAACGGAGTTTTTTCCCTGCCAAATCTTGGAAACATTATAATAAACTTATTCTTTTGGTGCTTCCGCTGTTGGAGTTGCGACTTCAGTAGTTGTGGTTTCTTCTACAGAAACCTTCGGTGAAACCACATGAACGATTACTAACTCTGGATTGTCAACTAATGTAACGCTATCAGCTACTTTCAAATCAGCCACATGAATAGCGGAATTAATTTCAGTTAAACAATTAATATCAACAATAATTGAAGACATCAAATCTTTGGAGAGACATTTTACTTCTACAGAATCTTTAACCTTAACCAAAATACCATTATGGATTCTAACTCCTTCCGGATCACCTTCAAAGTGTAGAGGAATTGTGGCATGAATTGGTTTTGTGGTATCCAAAGCATAAAAATCAACGTGAACCACTCTCTCGGTAACAGGATCTCTTTGTAGCTCATGAAGGAGAACTGTAATCACCTTTCCATCAAGGCTTAAATCAATCATTGTTCCTCCACTGATATTTCTTAAAGCTTTAACAAAATACAAATAATCAAGCTTTATTCTGATTGTTTCAGATTTTGGTCCATAAACAATAGCTGGGATAAAACCACTTTTTCTCAAATCTTTTGCTTTCGCATTTTCGGCTTTTACCGCCGTCATTATAACTTTCTCCATCAACAATAAGTAAAGAATAGACAAAAAAGAGTCTACCTTTTAAAGCACAATATTGCAAGAATATATAGTCTACTTTTTTAAATGATTTGGCTTAGAAGAAAGAATTGTTTCAAAGTCACCATCGAAGTCCTTTAGAAAGCCATGTATTTCCAAAACATCATCACATGTTATTTCTTGTTCCACTAATGCTTTCTCGCTAATCTTAGACTTGTTTTGATTTACCTCGTCATGAGAAAAAGAAAGTTTGTTTTGATTTACAGTTGCTGTTACCAGCATCGGTGTTCCACACTCTTTGCAATTAACCAGCAACACACATTTATCGGCAATAGCATTTAAAACATGAATATCCTCGTTCAAATAATTGGAGTTACAAGAAGAACAAGTAAGTCTTGTTTTTACATTCTTAATAATTTCACGTAGTTGATCGAAATTCATATTTTATTTTTATTTTTTATCAGTCAATCTTACTCTTTTTTTGCTGTTTAGGCAACGTAACTACTCTTGACTCTTAGTAAGTATTATTAACTTTTTTGTTCTTTAAATCAAGCTTTTTTTAATGTTCTTTTGTATGACTTGCTCTATTTGGTAGCCTTCCATCTAATCTCAAATGATATCTCTTTATTTATAGATTCTGCCGAAATTTCCCAGGAAAACAAATCACATATTTTCTTCACAATTGAAAGACCTATCCCGTACCCTTTTTCACTTCTCGCACTATCTAATTTAAAGAAAGGTTCAAAAACTCTTTCTATTTCCGGTCCAATTTCCCTCTTCGTTCGATTAACAATTAATAACTTCTCGCTTTCCAGTGACAAACTTATGTTTCCTCCATTATCACTATATTTGTAAGCATTCTCGATGAGGTTGAAGACAAGCTCCTTGAAAAGATCTTTATCAATTTTGATTTTCTTAATATTTCCAATGTCAAATTGGAAAGAAACATTTTTGGATTCATAATGTCTGCCGATGTTAGCAGAAACTTCTTCAATAATTTTCTTGATTTGAGATATTCCAACATCACACAAGATTATTTTATCCGAATCATGAGCTATAAAAAGGAGTTTATTGATAATCTCATCAAGATATTTTAACTCATGAAGAGTTTTGGAAAGTCGTTTGGTGTCATTCTGTATAACAGCCAACTCGATGTCGCTTCGTATTATTGCCAACGGGTTTTTAAGTTCATGACTGACATTGTGATTAAAATCCGAAACTCTCTGGTAAGACAATTCAATCTTTTCAAACATCCCCTGCAGAATCGTGGAAAGTTCAATTATCTCATCTCCTTGCTTACCTTCAATAGATACATTTTTGGGTATTTTGCCCAAATCAGCCATTTTTACTTTTTCATTCAGTTTCTTTAATGGACTGAGAATTATTTTCCCTACAAAAAATCCAACAAACCACGACAAAATGATTGATAATACAACCAAAACGCATGCTGAATACAACAATCTTCTCTCATAATCATAATAGTTTGTAATATTTTCAGCGTAGATGATTCCTCCTCCGGGCAGGTTTTGCCTATATACAAAGAACATCTGCTCACTTGTATAAGGTTTCTCCCAATATGTTCGCATTGATACAACCTTTTGATTAGCTAGAACAGATAGTAAGAACGTTTTATTCAGAAAAATTCCCGCCCCACGTCCATTGGCATATGAATCATAGATATAATAGTTCTCACTATCATCTTCAGTTTCATCGGAGTCATCTTTCTCGGAAATCAAATCTTCTTCTAATAACTCTGATAATTCATGCTTTATTTCTGTTTGTACTTTTGCTATCCAAGTATAATGATTAATTAAAATTAAAGCGCAAAAAACCAAAACAAGGAATGTGCTGACGATTCCACTTAGAAGCAAAGCTAGTTTTTCTCTACTGGAAAATTTATGCAACATTTTATTCTATTATGTAACCGAAACCTCTTTTTGTTTCAATAATATCTTTCCCTAATTTTTTTCTAAGATAGGCAATATGAACCTCCACAGTATCCGAATCAAATTGCAAATCCTCTCCCAAATCACCCCAAACATGATCTAAAATTTGTGTTCTGTTACATGTTTTTCCGCGATTATGCGCCAAATATTCTAACATTAAAAATTCTTTTTTGGAGAGAGCTATAATGGCATTGCTTCTGGAAACACTCTTTGAAATCAAATCAATTTCAATATCTTTAATTTTAATCTTGGTAGCTTTGTCACTGCTACTGCGTCGAAGTAAAACACGGATTCGCGCACTCAATTCTTCAAACGAAAATGGCTTCGTCAGATAATCATCAGCTCCCGTATCCAGTCCCTCCACTTTGTCATCGACATTTACTCGGGAGGTCAACATCAGTATTGGTGTTTTTTTACCTCTTTCTCGATAACTTCGGCAAAGCTCAATTCCCGACATTCCTGGCAAATTCCAATCCAAGATGAGCAAGTCATACTCGTTTACCAATGCTTTTCTCAGAGCCTTTTCCCCATCCATGCAAAATTCCGCAGTGTATTTATCAATTTCCAAATATTCTTTGATGTTTTGTGCCAATCGCTCGTTATCCTCTACTATCAATATTCTCATGGTAATAATTACTTAATATATTTATCTAACTGGCCGGCTCTCTCTACTGTACCATTCAGAGCATTTATATAAACCTTGTCCATAATCGTTCCATCCGAATTTTGACTCATGACAATAACGTAAGGCGTTATACCAGATATTTGATACCAAGAGTACATGGGATATATTCCCAAATCTTCCACTTGCTTCTGTGCATCAACTCTCATTACCTTTCCGGGAAAATCATATGTCTCCAGAATCTTACTGGAAAGTGGAGCATAATAGAAAATCATTAGTCCTATAGGAATCGAAACTATAAATAGTAGAATTTGAATTATTTTATCTTTCATATTATTGAGTTAGGTCTTTTTTTTTAAATATATTGATCTTGATTCCAAAATGCGCCAGTAACCATAGTGATAAAACTATTACCATCTCATAAACGATTTCCGTCAGATATCTGGAATTAACTAACGCAATATGAATTCCGCCCAATAAGAAGAAGAGATAGGAAAATCTTTGCAGTGGTTTCCACCATTTCTTCAAAATCCTTACTGCCGTCATATTCGACGAAAGTAGAAGAAAAAAAGCAATAATAAAACCAAATGCTCCCCAAAGAAAAATACCATTGTAAGCCCAATATGATGAGTTTGTGATTTCACTTAGAACTGATAATTTATTGCTTAGAAAATATCCATAACCATGTGCCAAAATCAAAGTAGCTGACAAAATTCCAAACTCTTTTCTCATTGGGACAAGTTTTCTCAAAAATTTGATATCCGAGAAAACATCAGACAAAGGACGAATAATCATGATTCCAATCAGTATGACCCAGCCTATACTTCCCAATTCTCTAAAACCGGAATTAAAAAAAGGAAGACCTAAGGGTACTGCTAAACTGGAATACATGACCATTTTTCGAAAGTAATTCATTATTTTTAGAGTAAAAAATATTTATTCATTTGAGAAGTCCTGACAATTTCTAAATTATCCAAGACGAAAAGAGCGGGTATATTATTCTTTTCATAGTAATTTAACCCCTCTTCAACTCCTAAAATCAAGCCAAGCTTTGCTAAAGCATCGGCATAAATACCCTGATCAAAAATAACACTTACACTTAACACATTGTTCGATACACTTTTTTTAGTTCGAGGATCTACAATATGATTGAACTTTTCACCCCCTATTTCCCAACTACGTCTCACAACACTACTGGTCGTCAAAGCCTGATTAAATGGAGTAAAAGTACCCAGAGATTTTTCCGGGTCAAGAGGATTTAAAAGAGCAAATGCAAATTTCTTATCTCCCAAATCCAAACCTTTACAAAATATGTCACCACCTAGATTGACTATTACTCCATCAAAATCGGATAAATAGTTACTAACCAATTCGGCAAGATAACCTTTCAATATTCCTCCAAAATCCAAATTCTGATCCTCCTTTAATCTAACTCTCCTGGTCTTTTCATCAATCTCTATTTCTTCCAATCTCGTATCTCCAAATATTTCCGTCTGTAGATTATGGTCTTTTAATTCTTGAAAACTATATTCATAACCAAGGTATTTTGGTGTACAAAGCGGATTAATTAATCCCTCAGTAAAAGTATAAATCTCCTTGGCCATTTTAAGAACTTTAATAAATTCGAGAGATACTATTGATTCTTTCTCTACATTTAATCTTCCAACTTCGCTATTTTTTTTAAATCTGGAGAACATATCCTCATATCTTTGCATGAGATATTCAATATAAACAAACTTCACCTCAGGATTTTCTTCTGCTATTACGGAAACATCCAGCTCGGTACCCATGATATTTTTGGAATATATAAATTCTTGTTTACTCATGATTATTAATACGTAATTGATAAGATTCAAACAGCTGATTAGTTTCTAAAAAAATTGTGTAATATAAAATAACTTAGTAATTATTACATCTAAATAATACAAACCAAAGTTTAAGAGAAGATTAAGTAAAAAGAGTACAGTTAATCTTTCTTAATAGTAGTGGCAATGTCCTTCTTTTGATCCCAAACATAAGCCCTAAAACACCATTCCCCCAAAATCTTGGCTTCTTCAAATCGCCTTGGACTATCCAATAAGACCACGACTATATCTTTTCCTTTATCGTTCTCTATTAAATTAACCAAAGATTGACCAGCCATATCTGTTGTACCGGTTTTCACTCCTCTTACTTTCAAAAAAGAGTCCAAGTTTTTATTAGTACTTTTGACATCATATTCTTTGCCACTTAAGTTTTTTATCTTTATTTCCTTGGTATTAACTATCTCTTTTAATAGTGGGTTTTTTAAAAACTCTTTGGTTAGCAAATATACTTCAAAAGCTGTGGAGTAATTCTGACTGCTATCAAAACCGACACTATTTCCAAAACTTGTATTGACCAATCCAAGTTGTTTGGCTTTTTGATTCATCTCTGAAACGAATGTATCTTCTGATCCGGAAGCTTGAACGGAGAGTGCATAAGCTGCATCATTGGCCGAATGGACCAACATAGCGTAAAGCAGTGATTCTACAGTAAATTTCTCTCCCCTACCCAGAGATAATCGAGATCCAATCACCGCTGTGGCATCCGGAGTAATTTCGATAATATCATCCAATTTCAATTTCTCCGTCACCAAAATTGCCGTCATCAATTTAGTAATACTGGCAATCTGTTTTTTTTTATAAACATCTTTGGAATATAGAACTTTATCCGTTCCCAAATCCACAGCTATTGCTGACTTGGAATCAATTACGGGAGATATGTATTGGATATCTTTGGAAATAATATAAGGCGAAATATCTTCATCATCGACTTCCTCAACTTTATATAATGAGTTCAGACTCTCCAAATCGGCCGTTTGTGGAACAAACCCAATCATCAAATCCCCCAAAAAAGCTTTATAAGCTAGAAAAACTGTCAGAAGCAACGCATGACCCATATCTTTAGATGTTTTAAGACTAAAAAAAGTTAATACTTATGAAGCTCTAAGTCAAACTTAAGTCTGATACTTCTTCTTTTTTCAAGAAACGATATTCCCCTTCCTTGAGATTACCGAGCAGAAGCTTCCCGATACGAAATCTCTTCAAATCAACCACAAAATAACCAACCTTGCGGACAATTCGTCTAATTTGTCGATTTTTCCCCTCTCTTAATATGATCGTAAAACTATTTTCACCGACTCTTTTAATCTCCGTTTCCTTGGTTTTCTCCCCCCAGAGCTTTACACCGGCTACTAATTTTTTTAATGCTCCATCGGGAATTTTTTTGTTGGTTATTACCAGATACTCTTTCTCACACTCATGCGAAGGATGAGTCAATTTATAGGATAATAGTCCATCGTTAGTCAGAATCAAAAGTCCCTTTGAATCCTTATCCAATCTACCGACGGGATATACTCTTTCTTTAATTTTTAGTAAATCCAAAACAATTTTGTCTTCCACCAATGTTTTTTTACATGTTGTCACATATCCTTTTGGCTTATTAAGCATTATATAGACAAGCTTTTCTCTCATTTCAAAAACTTTATCATCGACTTTGACCTGATCACGACTGGGATCGATTTTTATACCCAGCTCCCCAATAACCCTGTCATTTAGTTTAATCAACCCTTCCATTATCAACTTATCCGCCTCTCTTCGCGAACAGACACCAAGTCCGGCCAGATATTTATTTAATCGTACTAGCTCCATTTTTATCATTAGATTATTTCAACTATCTTCAAAGCATTTTTTTCACCAACAATTTCGGCTATTTCTTCCAAACCGGCTTCTTTTAGATTATGCACTGAACCGAACTTCTTTAAAAGTTTATTCTTCATTTTCTGTCCTACCCCAGGAATATCATCGAGTACGGATTTAGTCATTTTCTTTAGTCCCAGCTTAGTTCTGTATTCGTTAGCAAAGCGATGGGCTTCATCTCGAATGTTCGTTAACAGTTTGAGTCCCACACTCCCCTCTTTAAAAAACAAGCCCACCTTTTTCTGAGGTAAGAAAAAAGCGTTTTCTTCCTTGGCAAAGCCAACTAAATTCAGATTAAGTTGGAATTGATTCATTACCCTGATTACTTCATTTAACTGTCCCTTGCCACCATCAATTACAATTAAATCAGGTGTTCTGGTTAGTGAGTCTTCAATGACTTTTTCCTTTCGTTCATGGACAAGTATTTTAGTTTCCACACTTTTACTGATAATTTTTTTCTTTTTGATCAGTTTCAAAGGTCCTTTGTTCACATCTTTAAAAGAAAGCGCGTAGAAAGAATCCATTCTTTCTTTCAAAGCTAGCACATAAACTTTTTTCTCTTTGATTTTGTCCAGCAATCTAGCGACGAAGATATTCCCTAGACCATTCTCCTCCAATTTAGGCTCAATCCAAAGTGATGAAATCTCGACGCTCAAATCTTTTATAACTTCTTTAATTAAGGCTATCCCCACAATTTCTTTGTCTTTAATCAAATTGTAAACCTGGTTTTTATCCAAGTTGGAAGAATCCAAACCGGCAACTTTGAGAATCTTTTTAATCTCTTTTAAATCCTCTTTTTTTGCGCTTTTCAAAACCATTCCCCTCTCTTCCAAGGAGACAGTTCTTTTTTCACTCAAATAACGAAATCTCCTTTCAAATATTTCGTGCATACTTTTGTAATCATCGGAGGCTCCCGGAGTATTCACAGTATTTATTTTGAAAGAACGATAATCCTTCTTGTAAGGTTTGCCGTCTTTGAAAACAGTCATTGATCCAACAGTCTCCGTACCTCCCATATGCGAAATATCGTAACATTCCATTCTGTCCGGTTTCTTGTCTAAAGCAAATTTATCCATAATCTCCTTTAACGCTTCTGATGCTTCATCTTTCTTGAATTCCGGCACCTCTTTGGCAATTTTTAAGGCGTATTCTCTGATGTTTTCTTCACCTATTTGCAAAAGACCTTTCTTTTCTTTGGTTGTTGGGATAGAAATAGAAACATCCTGATGTAAAGTCTCTTTGAACCATTTTTCCAATCCCGCTTTGTCTTCCAATTCTTCTTTAATCAATATTTCTTTGGGTAGAGATACGGTTTTTTCATAGTATTGAAGAATAAATTTAGTTAAGAAATCTTGGATTGTTATTGTTGAATCCACGTAATCCAGCTCGATGTTTTTGACATCAATAAGTTTTCCTAGGCGAATCTCCAAAAGGTTAACAATTCCTTTGTCTTTGGTATGAAAAACCGCCGTCAAAACATCTTGGTTTAGGTCCTTGGTCGAGACGACTTTTTGCCTTTGCATGATGTCGTTGATGGAAATAATCTGATCTCTGATTTTCATACAAACTTCAAAGTTCTTTTTTGCCGACTCCAACTTCATTTTCTCCTCCAACATGGATACAATCTTGCCGAAGTCGCCTTTCAAGAAAAGAATTATATTCTCAATGATGGCTTTGTAGTGATTTTCACTGACCTTACCAATACAAGGACCCAGACATCTCTTGAGATGATAATCCAGACATGGAGCTCTTCTGGATAATTTCTTTAAGATGATATTTTCTTTTGTCGGCATTTCATCTTTGTTTTGGAAACTTTCCTTGACCAGAATATCTCCACTACAAGTTCTATAAGGGAAAAGTGTCTGAATAAGTTTCAAAGTCCTTTTTACGTTAAACGTGGAAGTATAAGGACCAAAATATTTGGAACCGTCCCTGATTAATTGTCGAACCGTATATATCTCGGGAAAACAATCTCTAGTTCTGATTTTGATATAGGAAAAATTCTTATCGTCCCGTAGGCGAACATTGTATTTGGGCATGTACTGCTTGATTAAGGTATTTTCCAACATCAGAGCCTCAATATCGGAAGAAACAACTATAAAATCAATATCGCTCACATACTTCATCATTACCTGAGTCCCCAGAGAATGGTTTGGCGCCTTGTTGAAATATTGACGAACACGATTCTTTAATAAAATGGCTTTACCAACGTAAATCACATTTCCCGCTTCGTTCTTCATCAAATACACTCCCGGCTTTCCCGGCAGGTTTTTTAGTATCTTGGTAATTTTGATGGAAATTGGACTTTTATCCATAACGAAAAATAGAAACTCTAGAATTATATTACAGAGAATCCGAAAAAAATAAATTACTTAACCGGAATAATACAAATAATCTCGAAATCTTCCTTGTAAGGATTTCTGAATTGATGCAATTCGTTTGGAGCTACATACAAACTATATCCTTCTTCTATTTCATGCTCTTTTCCGATGGCATCTATGAATATTCCTTTGTTTTTCTCCACCTTTACCACATGTTCATAATCATGAATATGTCTGGGAGTATGACCATTAGGAGCTACTACAAAGTGACGCATGGCAATATTTAAAGATCCGTCCAAAGGACCAACCAGCATCTTCATCTTTACATTCAATGCTCCTTCTATTTCCACTTTATTAAATTCCAAATTTTCACACTTTTTTATCAACATTTCCTTCTTTTAAGACTTATATTTATTTTTGGCGTATATCAAATATATAACCATGATTAAATTAAAAACATAGTTTATATATAGCGGATAATGAGTAATAGAAAGAATCACGTCATCTAAAATTATATATGTAAGAGTAAAAATTTCACCCAAAAACCAAAAAATTAGAAATAACCAAGATAAATCATCCGCTTTCTTAATCTTCCAGGTCTTTATAACCTGCGGTAGTCCGCATATGGCAAATAAAAAAGCTCCTATCCAACCTATATAATCGTGTAACATAAAATAATTTAACTTCAACTAGTTTAAATATTTATGGGAAAGAGTCAAAAATTAATTACAAAACCCGAATAACAAATAACGAAAAAATTGATGGAGACGGTTGTCATCCTCGGATGTAGCGAAGCGGAAATCCGGGGATCAATATTAAACACGCAGGTCTTTCTGAAGTCATCAATTAAGGTGAAAGAAGGTCTTCAAAATGTTTTTTACTTACTTGAAGTAGATCCCCGGGTCAAGCCCGGGGATGACAATAGTTTTTGTTAAGTCGCTCGAGGATGACAATAAGACAATGTTGGAAATTACTCCGTACTCTTGTATGATACTTTTTGTGATTTTGACATATCTAATTGATTTCATTTTTCAGAATATTAAGAAACGGTTTCCAAAACTTCTTTCGACACGGACTTCTGTCTGTTGCGACGGTATCCGTCATGTCACTGACACTTTTTAGTATTTCGGTTATCATCCTAATCAACATCATCACCAATGAAGCAATTACCAAAATACAGAAACAAATCGACATTAGCGTCCAACTACAGAGCGAATTATCTCAGAATGAAATAGATATATTTCTCACCAAGTTATCGAACGATCCGGGAATAGACAATATTGTTTATAAATCCAAGCAAGAAGCGCTTAATGACTTCAAACTGAGATTCAAAGATCGCTTGGAAATCATTTCCTTCTTGGAAAGATTGGGACAAAATCCCCTCTTCGCGAGTATTAATATAACCGCTAAAGATCCATCTTTCTATGATGCTATTATTAAAAGATTGGAATCTTCCGAAAACTCTAAATACGTAAAAGAAGTAAAAGGAAAGGATGAACAAACGGATCGAATAAATCGTCTTCTAAGTATCACTGAATTTATTAAGAAGGTTCTGATGTATATCTCTTTTGGCTTTTGTTTCATAGCACTTTTAATAATTCTCAACACCATTAGAATTACTATTTATAATCGAAACCAGGAGATAGTGATTATGAAACTGGTAGGTGCCACCTATTCCTTCATTACTCTTCCTTTCCTAGTTGAAGGTATTTTGTATGGTCTCTTTGCAACGCTTATTTCCACCGCTATGTTCTTCCCCATTATTCACTATACCGCACCATTTATCGGTCAATATTTTGGCAGTAGTGAAGCAACAATTCTCGGTTACTACACCAATAACATAACCAATATCCTTTTAATTCAAGCATCGATTGGATCCTTTGTCGGTGTGGTTAGCGCTTATTTGGCGGTGCATAGATATCTCAAAGACAATGAATCTTCGACAAACAGAGAGTAATGAACATAAACACAACAGCTGTTTTGATAAAATCATTCAAATATCGAGAAGCTGACAAGCTTTATACTTTTTTTGCTAAAGATTTGGGCAAAATTTCTGCTGTCGGTAAAAGCGTCCTAAAGACAAAAAGCAAAGTCGGCCCAAGCCTGGAATTTCTAAATACTTTGCTCGTTTCAATATATAAGAAGAACGGCTTTGGAATAATCAAAGAGGTAAAAATTGTACAAGCTGTCCCCACGGAGAAAAAGGAAAGAAACTTTAATTTCATTCACTATGTTTGCGATTTTTTGAATAAAACGCTGGAAGAAGATAATCCCGCCAACGATATTTATATTTTTTTAGAGAAGTTTATTAAATTTTTTCTAAAAACGAATGAAAGCGATGTCTTCTATTACTGTGTATTCACCACCCAAATTCTGTCAGTTCTAGGTTTTATGATTAATATAAACCATTGCTCCAATTGCCAGGAAAAAGATTTATCCAATCTGGTTTATGTCACACCGGCCTTCGACGGATTTCTCTGTAATAAATGTACCAGTAACGGTATTAGAATATCTCCCAACGCCATTAAATTTTTAAAAGTGTTACAAAACGGCAATTACCAGATTATTTCCAAACTAAGTGTTCCTACAGAATGTTTAAATGAGGTTAAATCTATATTAATTTCCTCGGTACATAGTCACCTGCAAATCAATTTAAAAAGCCAAGGATTTATCAATTAAATCTGTAACTGTAAATTATCAGCTGAGATTCCTTGGAAGTTAGTGGTTTTTTATGTACTTGACTGTGTACATACCGCTCTTTTTGTGGTACAATCATACGAATATAAAAATAAAAATGGAACAAAAAACGGATCTTTTTACCATTGACCACCCTATCTTAGACGATTTAGTTGAGGTTTTAAGACGTACTCTCAAAATAAATAATGACGAACTTCCTGTAATGGTGGAGCTGAGAAACCATGTCCATGAATCTTTAAATGATTATCTTCTAAGTATAATTACACAAATGGAAGATGAAGAGATGTTTTTAACAGTGGAAAAATTAATCAAAGAGGAACGATCTGAACAATTTTGGGATATTTTGGAACAAGGTTTGTCCAGACCAAAAGGAGATATATTAGCCGAATATTTAGCAAACTTTGATAATTAGAATATGAGTGAAATAGCTTTATCAGCCACAAATTTAGAGGTAATGGAGAGTCCAGAAAAAAAGGACTCACAAAATATTACTGAAAAAACCAGATCAAAAATTGGTGGTTTTTTTGGACGGATGAAAGACTCGATTGTAGATACAGCCAAAACTCTCAACGAAAACACTTTCGGCAAAATTGATGAATACTACGCCAAAGTTGACGCACAGGAAAAAGAGTTTAATGAAAAAAATAATGTAACATCCGATGGAAAACTTCTGACTGAAAACCCTGGTTTATGGCTTAAGAAATTCGGAACAATTGGACTTAAGAGAATTGTTCTCGGTACAGGTAAAATATTCGAAGCTGTAAAAGATATCGCAGTTGAACACGCCTTCAAAGGTACAAAAACTGCTTGGGAGAATGCTAAATTTGATGACAATGTTTTAGCTGTTTTGAAAAGCGATAGTGTTTCAATTAATGATGTTAAAACAGCACTTCAAGCTATGGGTCAGACTGATATGAGTTTTGTTGATGAGTTCGCAGATAATCCTCTTCAACTACAAGCATTTGCCAGAACATTGCATAGAGAATTTCAGGTCAGACATGAGACAGCACTTAAGAATGAAGTCACCAATATTGATAAGAAAGAAGAGGGAGATGATTTGTTTGGTGGTGGAAGGATGGAATCAAATGCCACAGCTGGAGAAACAGAAAATATAAACATAGCTAAAGAAGTTGGAAAAGCATTCTTTAAATTTCCACTTAAATTCTTAAAAGATCCAGGCAAATTCGCCGGACACTTTGCAGAATATTTGACAGCAACCCAACAAGCTAAAGCACAAAACAGACTTAGAAAAGAAGATTTTGCCAAAGATTTAGAAAAAGATGAAAACTTTCAAAGACAAATCGAAATTGCCAAAGAAACGGCTCGAGCAATTCAGGATATAGAAGATTTAGATCAGATCAAAAATAACGACACCAAAGGGGAAATATATGAAAAAATGGGTAATATTCCTTTTCTGGGTGCAGCACTTAGATTCAATTTAACCAGTGGTCGTTGGATGACAACAGCCGCTTCTGCTCTACTGGGACACGGAGGAATGGCGATGGCCTCAGTCCGTACGGTTATTAACAGAGCCACGACCGAATTGGATAAGCAACAACTGGAAAGTCAGGACGGCTCACCGGATATCAAAACTCATCTGAACAATCTTGGTCTTAATTTAAGTTGGGAGCAAACAATATCCATGATCAAAAACCCAGACCAATTAATGAATTTGGTAAATAAACAAATTCTAATCAAGGCAACGGAAAATCAGTCCAAAGAAGCTTACCAAAACGCATCTGGAGTAATAAGTAAGTTGCAATCCATCTATTCCAACCAAGAAGCTTTTGTTGGATTAATGAATAGATCCGATCAACAAAACGCTTTATTTATACTCAAGGATGGACTAAACAATTTAAATGAATCATACAAAGACAATGCGCAAGTCAGTGAACGAATGGAAAACAAATTTTCTACGATATCTTTCAAATCGGATAAGGATAAGTTAGACAAACTACTTTCCAGATTTGGTGTGAACTCTAAAGACAAGGTAATTCGTAATATTCTTGCCACATTAAGTAGAAGCGTAAAAAACACGATTAAAGATCCTGAAACAATGAAAGCCATTGCATCCAGTCTCGGTTTTGCTATGACAGGTATGGCAGAAACGGCATTTTTAGACGGCATTCTTTCTCATTCCGAGGAATTAGTAATGGATTCAGCTTCCGGCATTTCTCATGCCCTAAATTCAGATGAAGCATTTGCTTCTGATGGTCATAATGTTTCTCTAGATCATAGCGTTGATGTAATGAGTCATTCTTATTTGGCAAGTTTCGTCCATTCTATGGAAGCGGCTGCAGGACTCGGCGTCAGTAAACTGGTTGTAGAGACGGCAGGCAAATTAAAATCGGATGAAGTCAAAGAGCCTTCCAATGACTTCCTCGCTAAAGAAATTAGCAAAGAAGAAAAGATTAAAAATGGAATGTATTTAAAATCTCTCGAATATTTGAAAGGCCAAGAAGGTCTATCAAAAGTTCAAGATGTTTTAACCTTAATATCGGATAAAAACAAAAGCCCCGAAGATATTGTAAAACAATTAAAAACAAATCCTTCCTTTTCTAAGACGGATGAAAAAGTTCTCCAAGATTTTGTCTCCAATTGGCAGAAATCAATGGATACAAACGCTATTTCCAAAATTAAGGAATCGATACAAGACTTAGAAAGCGGTAATTTCGCTAAACTTCCTGATATCGAAATCAAGAATCTGGGTAATATCGATGCTGCCTATAACTCCAAAGAAGGAATATTGGTTGACGATTCCGGAAATATTTCTGAGAACGTTTCTCATGAAATTTTTGAACATGTGGCAGCACAACTTCACGACGGTTCAATCGAAAACATGGGAGATGTCGGAACAATGATGCATCTAATTGCCAACGGAGAGTCAATCTCGGATTTGATTGTAAAAGAAAGAGACACAGTAACTATTGATGGCAAGGAGTTTGTCGCCAAAGCGACAAAAGGCTCATGGGAAGATGCCACCGTAAAAGAAGGTGAAGGTATCATTCACGCCATCGCCAGACAATTACAAACCGAGAATCAAAATCTAACACCCAAAGAAGCCAGAATTGAAGCTTCCAAATTGGCTGTTAAATTCGGCTATATCGACCAAACTACCGGTAATGATGTACGAGTGAAATATGCGGACAAAGTCGCCTATCAAGTGGAATTCAACAACCAAGGTGAAGTCGTAAAAATAAATGAATCATTCAGAGATAGTGTTGATGATAATAAATGGGAAGATAATTCAGACAGTGAAAGTCATGAACCTGATAGTAAATACGAAGGTAAAGATATCGACAAATATGAATATGAGAATAAAGGAGGAACTTCCGATGACAAAGGTCATGGAGGCTCTGGTGCTAATGATGATGTAGACAAGGATAAAGGCAGAGGAGAAGGAGAAGGCAAAGGCAAAGGAAAAGATAAAGGTACCGACGATATAAAAGACAAGGATAAAGGAACCGAAGACGGCAAAAAAGATCAGGACATAGAGAAAAAAGAACAGAACGGAGACGATACCGATCCAAATAAAGACAATTCTACACCTGAACACGAGGTTGGCAAAAAAATAGATATCGACATCGATTACAAGCTTGATTTCGACAAAAAAATCCCGGATACAAGATTTGGCCCGGAGTTTGCCTTAAGTTATATCGAAAGTATGTCCGATGACACACATCCGGCTTGGAATTATGAGATGATTAAAGTCTTATCCGACCGTTTCAACACTAATAAGCAATACAGGGATGCTCTAAAGTTAACCTTGGAAGAGATCCCTATAAGTCTTTTGAAAGAAAATATTTTTTCTACCATTCCGAAAGACAGTGAATTGATTGAAATTATTGTTGACCGTATTAGTGAACATGATAACGGAGGATTAATCACCGATAAGATGATTTTGGATTTAATAAATTCCGACACCTCTCATAAATATGAAGATGAAATAGTAACATTAATTGAAAATTGCCAAACGGTTGAGTTAAAAGACCTCTTGCATAGCGGTAAAGCTTTTGATCAAGACATCGTCATGACCATAACAAAGAAGCTTGCCACTGATGGTCAAAAATACATTGATGTAAATGATATTAAAGAAATAGCCCAAAATTCCAAAAATGATGAAGCGGTTGAGATTCTTTTGGAATCTATGAAAGGCTACAATATTACTTTAGATTTATTTGACTCTATAAAAGGCAAAGAAAAAGCGGGAGAAATACTAGCCAATCAAATAATAAACGATTACTACAACAAAGATAGATATGCCTTCATCGATAAAGCTGCTCTTAAAGCACAAACATTAGACTTAAAAGAGGCAGGTATATTATTACTCAATGAGACTTACCGATATCAAACACATAAATATGATACGGAATATTTCGTAAAAGACCTCGATGAAAAAAACATTGAAGAAAAAGTCGACAAGATTTTGGATGAAAAGACTACAAATTTAGAACTTGTTAACAAAATCTGCGAAACCTATATAGCAAATTCTTCCAGTAAACAATATCGGGATGCATATAAAAATTTGCTTCTCAATATGCCATTTCATTTCTTGACTAACGATATAATCGAACAGATACCTGCAAAAGATAAAGACATACTAGATGCAGTAACAGAAAGAATGATTGAAGAAAAATATGATGAAGTAAACGGTAAAACGGTGGATATTTTAGTTAATAAGACGGAAACAGATTCTCAAAATGCCGGAGTTCTAGAAAGTACATTCAAAGAAATGGATAAGGATTTGCTGTTACCATCGGTAATAAAAATCCAAGATAAAAAATTACCTGAAGATCCTGTTAATACACTTCTGGATAGAACTCTTGCTGAAAAGTTCGACAAGATTACTCCGACACACATCGAAGCATTCAAAAAGATCTGTGAGAAAGCGAATAATGCGGACAAGTATGAAGATCTAGTCGATAATATTACGAAGGATGAACTAATATTGCCTTTATTTGCCAATATCCCAAACACGGAAGATAGAGCTGCCATATTCGAACAAATCTATGAAAAAGCTAAGGAAAGCAATTTAATGACTAATTCTAAATTCTTAGATGAAGTTAAGAAAGCTTCAGATAAAATCGAAAATGATTATAGCGAAGAAATAGATGAAAAAATAAAGGAGATGAAAGAGAGAGAAATCAAGAAAAATACTCCTAAAATAGAAACTCCTAATGAAGATAATCAAGTTGAAAACAAGAATGAGGAAAATAAAGTGGAGGTTAATCCAACTAACGTTGAAACTCAGGGAGAACCAGTTAATAAAGATAAAGTAGAAACTCCTGATGAAAATAATGTCGTTCCAAAACAAGATACACAAGTTGATACTAAAACCGTAGGCTTACCTTCAGAATTAACGTTCGAAGAATTAGATGAAACTTCCGATGCTTGGAAAATCGTAATAGATAAAAATAAGTCTGTCGAAGATAAAATCTCGGCACTTAAAGCTATCTTGAAAGATAATAAAAAAACCAGAATAAATGGTTTTGAATTTGAACGCATTGGAGAAGATGTATTTATCCTGGATGGAGTCAAAAGATATAAACCTTCCGAAGCTAATTTCAATGAAATTATTAAACTAAATTCAGAGGTTAATACTCCTAAAATAGAAACTCCTAGTGAAGATAATCAAGTTGAAAACAAGAATGAGGAAAATAAAGTGGAGGTTAATCCGACAAATGTTGAAACTCAGGGAGAACCAGTTAATAAAGATAAAGTAGAAAAAGAATCCCCAGAAAATTTGGATGTTCAAATTGAACAAGCATCAAATAATCCGGAATTGATTACAAATTCTTTGGTTAACAGGCTATTGGAGAATAAAACAGTTGATTTTGAAACAAAAGTAAAACCACTTGTAGAAAACATGTTGATTAAAAACATTGATCAAGCGACTTTCGCGAAATTCGATGGCAATGATATTAATCACCGGGAATTGGCTACAAAGCTCGTTCAAAAGATTGTTCTAAAAAATCCGGAAAAAATATCTGTTGATTTTTACAAAAACACTGCTGGAAACCTCTTGGATAAGAAGCTAATTACTGAAGATTTATATTCAAAGATTCTCTATTTCATGCCAATTCAGGAAATGACAGAGGATAAACTATCGGGAGATGAAATCAATAATCTGATCGCGAAGGTCAATGACCCAACTATTAAAAAGTCATTTGAAGAATTGATTGATTTAAAGATTAACATAATAGACAAATATTTGGATTCTAAGATTTTGAAAAATCTGGATATCAGCAATGCCAATATCGCCCCCGAAGTTTGGAAAGCATTAGAAACGAGTAAACTATTAAAGGATGCGATAAAAATAGTAAAAAAGGAAGCATCTCAATTTGATCCTGATCAAAAAATTTCCATAACTTATCAAAACAATAAATATCAAATAAATACCACTAAAGGTGATACTACCACTACTAAAGAAATTGATTCCGCTTTAGGTCTTCTAACTTATCTAGGTAACGGTCTTTCCACATCGGTATTTGAAGATCAAAAAAACGCAGATAACCAAACATATAAAATTAGTGCCAAATATGGAGGTACGAGCTTGTTCACAAAAGAAGATTTGGATTTCCTAAGAAACATAGATCAAACAAAGTATATGCTGGAACTCGATCCTAATAATTTCAGTCAAATCATAGATCAAACAGAATTGAAGAATGAACTCACTAAAAAATATAAAGAAAAAAATGAACAACTAAAATCAGCGGGAAAGCTTGATTATGAAGAATCTCAGAAACAGCTCGATAATTATTTGATTGAAGGCACGTCAACTGCTCCTCTCAAAATATTGGCTAATGAGACACAAAGCATTTATGCGTTTGGAATCAAAGCTCAAATAAATATACCAAAAAGATTTAAAGATAGTTTTAAATTTGAAGAAGGATCAATAACAAACGTACTTACCTTTAATGAAAATAACAGTAATATTTTCAATAATGAAGAATTAATTGTTTCATTTGAAGATGAGAAGAATAAAAATATTGAAATCAAAGGAGTCATACTTGATGGTGAAAACATCAAACTCAGATTAAAAGATGGAGAAATCATGGATGAAGAATATTTCCAAAAGATAATTGATGAGAAATATAAATATGATCAAGATAAGATTTCCAGTGTTCTTAAAACAGGAAATCCTGGATCTTTTGACAATACGGAAGTCAGTTTGAATAGCACAGTACTGAGCAAAGATGATTATAATTTCTTGATTCAAATACCCAACCTCAAGTTAAAAGCCGATAATTTAACGGAAATACCTGATAAACTCGGTGAAAACCTGATTTCTTTGGAAGCAAATAGTCTTACTAAATTAAATGGCAATGATTTGCCAAATCTTCAAGAAGTGAAATCCACAAGTCTTAATTCCATCTCCGGAAGCTTTGAAAACCTGACAAAACTCAATATTCCTCAAGCAAAAGAACTGGATGCTGTTTGCCCAAAGCTTGAAACAATTGATGACTGCGCAAATTTAAAATCAATAGATGGTCAATTTAACAAACTTACTCAGCTAACCGCACCATCTTTGGAAGAAATTGATGGAGCTTGTACGGACTTAACGGCACTTAATGCTCCAAAACTAACTGAATTAAACAGTGAAAACACACCTAATTTAATGACACTTATCGCTTCAGACAAGACAACATTCGACGGTATATTCAATCAGTTGAAATCAATAAAGACAAGTGAGAATATCCCGCTTAGTATCGCCCTAGATGCCAAACAATTTCCCAGCTTAAACAAATTCGAAACAAAAGAAACTTCCATCTATCAAAAAACAATAAACGAGGAAAATAAGATTAACTTTACCAAGTTCGAAGTACCAAGTTCTTATAATGTCTCCAGTAATGGGGAGACCATTAATTTACTTCAGGATGGCAAAACATTATTCACATTCACAAATATTGAAGCCAGAGATAATCAAAAACTAATTTCACTGGAAGAGTCCATTAATAATTCCAAGTTAAATGACATTGTTAAATTAATGCCAGAAAACAAAATAGTTTTGGAAAATGCTATATCTCTCTCAGATTATGCCAATCGAATCACAGTCAGCGAAAACAAACTAAATATCGGTGGGTTGGAAATCGAAAACCCAAAAAATTTAAAAATTATGTTTAGTGAATCTGGTCCTACATTCGTCACGACCGACGGTGACAAAGAATCAAACTATCAATTTGATAAAGAATTAAAAGAAATAATTTCATTCACTAAAGAAAATGGCCTATTGACCTACTTGTCATTTCAAAATAAGAACATTGTGGACGAAAAAATAAAGATTATGGCTCCCGATGAAATTAATAGAGAAACCATTGGTACTAAGGATTTAGTCGCAATGATTGAAGGACGTAATAAGATTCAAGGCAATCCAATTATCGCCAAGGTGGTAAATCAAGAATTGGTATTTCAGAGCAAAAGTGAATCCGGTGTTATAATAGAAATAACTAAAAACGGCAACGACTACACTATTACAGAAGGAGAAAACAAGATAACGGGTACAATTGTCGATGATAAAAACAGGTTAACCATCAAAACAATCGAAGGCGACATAATTGAAGTAGGAAGACTATCTCAAGAAAAAATGTCCGCTTATAAAGAGGTCTTGAATAAAGACAAGGATCGTCTGTTAAATATATCAAGCACAATTTGGAAGGATGCTAATCCAGCAGAATTAAAAGGATTACTGGAACAGATGATGCCTACTAATGAAAAAGGTACAGTAATCGATTATTCAAATCTACCAAAAATGGAAGTTAAAGATTTTGGAGGTTTCAATGTTAATGAAGAAGCTATTTATGACAAACAAACCAATACAATATTCGTAAATAGAAATAACGACACAATGGCCTTACAACAATTAATCCGAAAAGAATTTGGTAATTACATTAACAGTAAAATCACTTCCAGTTCCGATAATAATGAAAATAATTCTAAAATTCTGGAAATGATGTTGCAAGAGGTCAGTGTCAATGAAAATGAGAAAACAATAAATTTTGGAGAAAATAAACTTGTCTTCCCAAAATCAATCAGTAATCTATCACTAGATGAAAAGACTTTCCAATACGTCAACTTTGACATCAAAACCAATTTTGTAGATCTCGAAAGTCTAAAATTGAGCACCGTAGATTTGTTGAATAAGATGAGCAATGAAAATAATAAATTATTGAACGTAACTCAAGACAACGATGGATTTAGCATTGATGACGATATCCGATCCACAATTGCCAGAGATTTAGCCGAGAATATATTCAAAAATATAGAAGGAAAATCTTTTTCAGATAAAACCTCTTATGAAGATAATAATAGCCCACAAGAGATAAATTTCATGATTGGCGATAATGTTAATGAAATCCCTGTCAACATTATCTTCAATGATGACTATAACAGTATCAAATCGCTTCGTATAAATAATATTGACGTTGCATTAGAAAACACAAAAAAAATAATAAATATTCTCGACTTAATAAAGTACCTAGAAAATTATTCGGAGGAGAATAGTGTAAAATAGTGCATTAACTCACACCATCTTGTGAAGTAACAATATTTAATAATTTTGGCTTAAGATTTTTATTTTTTCCTTTTCATATAAAAATTATTATGCTAAATTCACTAATGTTGAAAAAAATTAAATCAGATGGAAGCACACAAATACAATGCCGATCAAATTCAGGTGCTAGAAGGTTTAGATCCAGTCAGAAAAAGACCTGGTATGTACATTGGCTCGACCGATGTTAATGGACTACATCATTTGGTATGGGAAGTCATAGACAACTCTATCGATGAAGCAATGGCCGGTTACTGCAAAAATATCAGAGTAATACTTAATGAAGACGGTTCAGTCACAGTAAATGATGATGGAAGAGGAATTCCCGTTGAAATTCATAAACAAACCAAAAGACCAGCTTTGGAGACAGTTCTTACGACACTTCATGCCGGAGGTAAATTCGGTGGAGATGGCTATAAAGTATCAGGAGGTCTTCATGGAGTCGGAGTTTCTTGCGTCAATGCACTTTCTGAAAAACTTGTAGCTACTGTCAAAAGAGACGGACATTTGCATATGCAAGAATATGTTCGAGGAGTACCTAAATTCGATTTGAAAGTTATCGGTGATTGCCCGGAGGCAGAAACAGGAACAGAAATAACTTTCTATCCCGACGACAAAATTTTTGAAACAATTGTTTTCGATTTTCAGACAATTAAAAATAGGATTAGACAACAAGCTTATCTAACCAAGAAGGTAAATATTTATCTGGACAATAGAAAAACCGGAGAGAAAAAGAGATTCTATTTCGAAGGTGGAATTAAATCATATGTTAAACATTTGAATTTCGGCAAAACCGTTATTGGAGATGATGAACCATTCTATGTGGAAAAAGAAGCGGATGGAGGTCTGGTAGAAGTAGCTGTCCAATACACAGACACTTATAACGAGACAGTTTTTTCCTTCGCTAATAATATCAATACAATTGACGGCGGTTCGCATGTCCAAGGTTTTAGAAGCGCTCTTACTCGAACCATCAATGCTTATGCACTCAAATATAATTTACTGGATAAAAATGAAGGCTTAGCCGGAGAAGATGTCCGAGACGGATTAACAGTCGTTATTTCCGTTAAATTAGCTGATCCACAATTTGAGGGACAGACCAAAGGCAAACTCGGTAATTCGGAAATGAGAACAGCCACCGAACAAGTATTTGGAACTTCTTTCCAGACTTATTTGGAAGAAAATCCCGGTCATGCCAAATCAATTATCAGTAAATGTGCCTTGGCTTTTCGAGCAAGACTTGCTGCTCGTGCCGCTAGAGATACGGTTATTAGAAAAGGAGCTTTCGAAGGTTTAACTCTTCCGGGAAAACTTGCCGATTGTAGTTCCAAAGATCCAAAAGCTTCAGAAATATTCATAGTCGAGGGAGATTCAGCCGGAGGTTCAGCTAAACAAGGACGTAACAGAGAGACTCAAGCTATACTTCCATTACGAGGGAAAATCCTCAATACGGAAAGAGCTAGATTAGATAAAATTCTTAACAACAATGAAGTTAAAGCCATGATTGTAGCTTTTGGTACAAGCATTGGAGAATCAATTGATTATTCCAAACTTCGTTA
>Ga0074197_1001035_pt1 | contig 26917 bp, 25 predicted proteins | sample EPASupsiteSAE305_FD_64526 | JGI IMG/M metagenome (GOLD analysis project Ga0074197, IMG submission 64526) | Bioremediated contaminated groundwater microbial communities from EPA Superfund site, New Mexico - SAE3-05 reassembly with SPADES | ecosystem: Environmental > Aquatic > Deep subsurface >...
ATCCCTAAAAGTGCCATTAAGTCAATTACCTTTAATGGCGATAAAGATGCATATAGAAATACATTAGCAGCTGCTAATTCTATGTTTGAGAATGCAACAACTGAATCTGGTGATAATAATATTGTGATCCCTCTTTTTGCTGATGCGCACAAGGTATATGGATACAGTGATAGAACAATGCTCAACACGGGTGGAATTGAACTTTCTCAGTTATACACATTGAAAATTATCATTGAACTTGCCGACCAAACTCAATTAATACCACTTATCACAAATGATAATCTTGACATGTTTATCGCATACGGCAATTTAGCAAAACGTAGCGAAATACATCTGTATGAATTTAGAAGCTACGGTGCTACTGCTCACGGAACTGTTCACTCTGAAAATTTGGATGTTGCAGGAAATTATACTTGGGGCGTAAAGGTTCCAGAATTTAGCTATCCAATAGAAGGTGTTAGCATTACAAGTGCATATCCTGAATTTTCAAAATGGGCTCAGAATAAATTAGAGAATATGAACTGGTATAGGAATCCTCAATCAGGCAAAGTTTTCTCTAAAAAATAATTATTATTAAGCAATTTATATAAAAAGGCCGGGACATTCTCGGCCTTTTTATATTTTAGGCTCAATGAGTTACACTCTAAATCACAATTATGCGTTTTTAGTTTTAATAAAATAAAAATATCCATATCTTTGCTAAATAATTAATACAAGTAAATCATAAAACATAAATCTCCTTTTATGAAGAAAAAAATAGTTCTTATTGACGACAAAGTTTCAATAGCCAAAGTGGTATCCATTTATCTTAGTTCGGAATACGAACTGATATATTTTGAAAATCCTATAAAAGCTATTGAATGGTTGCAAAAGGGTGATATGCCCGATTTAATCATTTCAGATATTCGCATGCCAGAGATGAGAGGTGACGAGTTTTTGAGTTATATGAAAAGAAACGAACTTTTTAAGTCCATACCCATCATTATGCTTTCTAGTGAAGAGAGTACAACAGAAAGGATTAGGCTTCTTGAAGAAGGCGCGGTTGATTATATCCTCAAACCATTTAACCCGATGGAGTTGAAAGTACGTATCAAGAAAATAATTTAGGCAAATGCAATATTTGGTATATGTCGGTGTAAACAATGAAACTATCAATCATTTCTCAAAGTTGTCTGATGGTGTGTTTTGCGCTACGCCTAATTCGGCAAAGGCATCCAATCTAATTGATAGCATTAAAAGCAAAGATGATATTTCAGTACTTTTTGAAAGGCAAAACATTCAAAAGGACTTGCTAGATATTGCATATCTGAGAAAAAAATACCCGTCAGTTTACATGGTGTTAGTTACCAGTGAGCTTACCAAAGAGGAAAGTTTGAAGTATCTGAAGGCTGGCATAAACAATACCATCATACCACAAGCTCAAAAGGAATCAATAACTGATTTATATAGATTTATTCTTATACGTAGTGAAAGTAAAAGCAAAGGCCGATATAAGAAAGAAAAAAAACAGAGTGTAAACAGCTTCCGTTTACCGTTGTGGAAGAGAGTCTTTGATATTATATTTTCATTAGTTGCTCTGTTATTTCTCTCTCCTCTACTATTGGTTACTGCATGTGCTATTGCAGTTGAAAGCAAAGGTAAGATTATCTATAAATCCAAAAGAGTAGGTAGTAATTATCAAGTTTTTGATTTCTTAAAATTCAGATCCATGTATTCTGATGCCGATAAGAAACTCAAAGAACTTAATGAATTAAATCAATATCAATCGGAGCAAGATACCATTGAATTACTACCCGATCAAGCTCAAGAAAATGCTGCAGAAGAGATTATTTTAGTTTCAGATGATTTTGTAATATCAGAACAAGACTATTTGGTGCAGAAAACCATTGAGAAAAAGAATAATTTTGTAAAGTTGGAGCATGACCCGCGTATCACAAAAGTGGGACGGTTTATTCGAAAATACAGTATTGATGAACTTCCTCAATTGATTAATATATTGAAAGGAGATATGTCAATTGTAGGCAACAGACCTTTGCCTCTATATGAAGCCGAACTTCTGACTAGCGATGAATACATAGACCGTTTTATGGCACCGTCCGGGCTGACAGGACTGTGGCAAGTAGAGAAACGAGGCGAATCAGGTAAATTGTCTGCTGAAGAAAGAAAACAGCTGGATATTATATATGCAAAAAACTTTTCTTTTTGGCTGGATGTGAAAATCATTCTAAAAACATTTACTGCATTTATTCAGAAGGAAGATGTGTAACGTTATTGATTCTCCGCTTTTATCTATTGTGACCATCAACTTTAATGGTTACAAAGATACTTGTGAACTGATTGATTCAATAAAACGCCATATTCACTCTGTTAGCTATGAAATTATTGTAGTTGATAATGCCTCGAGGCAACAAGAAGGCGAACTCATAAAATCAAATTATCCTTGGGTAAGCGTCATCTGCAGCACGGTTAACCTGGGCTTTTCAGGAGGAAATAATTTAGGTATAAAACAAGCTAATGGTGAATATATCTTTCTATTGAATAATGACACTTATGTGTGTGATGACCACTTCGATGTACTTATTAAGTTATTAAAAGAGAATGATCGAATAGGCATTGTTTCGCCTAAGATACGTTTTGTAGCTCAACCTCAGCTCATTCAATATGCAGGGTTTACCTCATTAAGCCATATCACATTAAGAAATAAAGCCATCGGATATGCTGAAGTTGACAATGGACAATTTGATTCAACGTATCAAACGGGGTATGCTCATGGTGCCGCACTTCTCATAAAAAAAACGGTTATTGAGAAGATTGGTTTGATGCCGGAAATATTCTTCTTGTACTATGAAGAACTTGATTGGTGCACAAAGGCTCTGGAAAATAATTATGAAATATGGTATAGCGGTTTAGCCACAGTCTATCATAAGGAGAGTCAAAGTACAGGTGAAGCAAGTCCACTAAAAACCTATTATATGACAAGAAATCGCTTGTTATATGCGTGGCGACACAAAAAAGGTTTATTGAAGTGGGTTTCTTTGTTATACCTAATCACGGTAGTGTCATTGAGGGATTCATTAAAATTTCTATTACCCGGAAAGTATCACCTTATAAAGGCTACTTGGGAAGGTATTGTTGACTTTATTAAATTACCTCATAAATTGAGTTAAACATGAATCTGAGCACTTTTAAAAAACGTATTGCCGAGCATCCTCTGCTAAAGACAAAGCTGCATAACTTAATTATGCACCCCATAAAAACTCGCCCCAGATGGTGGGTGCGTGCCGTGTATTTCTTATACTTAAAAAGAGGAAAAGGGTCTGTTATATATAGTAGTGTTCGCAAAGACCTCCCTCCTTTCAATAAATTCTATTTAGGTAAATACTCGGTTATAGAAGATTTTTCATGCATAAACAATGCTGTAGGCGATTTAATTATTGGTGATTATTCAAGAATCGGGCTTAGAAATACCATTATTGGTCCGGTTACAATAGGAAACCATGTGCATACTGCACAGAATGTTACCGTTAGCGGTTTGAATCATAATTATCAAGATGTTACCGTATGTATTGATAAACAAGGAGTATCAACCAATCTAATCATCATAGAAGATGATGTATGGATAGGAGCTAACAGCATCGTATTACCGGGCGTAGTAATTGGCAAACATAGCGTTGTTGCAGCTGGCAGTGTGGTATCTCACTCAATTCCTTCGTACTGTGTATGTGCCGGCATTCCGGCACGCGTCATCAAAAAATATAATTTCTCTTCGCAATCATGGGAAAAAGTGAGCTTATAGCTTCTTATCTCACTATTAATAATTACTTCTCATAAAGAATATACCACATAAAGGTGATTGCGCAGCCACCCGACTCCCATTATCTTTGCAGTATCAGAATTTAATTAATTAGTCATAATTTTATTACGTAGCCACATTTGAGTAAAATTAACAGGTCCTGCCGAAGTGATTCGTCGGGATTTTGTTTTTAATCTCTTTTAGACTTAATAAAAAACCTCTTTATCTTTTTTAAAAACATAAAGGCGTTTTTTGAAAACATAAAGAGGTTTTTTATTAAAGATAATGAGCCTTCAAATAGCTACATAAATGACATCTTAAAATTTAATAATAGCTGCCTAATTGAGAAATGAGACAGCAAACATTATCGTAAAGTGATACGTTATTATATAATCAAAAATATAAAGTAGTAGAACAATGAAAAAACTTATATTAGTAAGGCATGGCGAAAGCCAATGGAACAAAGAGAATCGGTTTACAGGATGGGCAGATGTGCCTTTAAGTGAAAAAGGAGAAAATGAAGCTCGTGAAGCCGGCCGATTAATTAAGAATGCAGGAATTAAGATTGATTTAGCCTTTTCTTCAGTTTTGAAACGAGCTATCAAAACGCAACACCTGTTACAAGAAGAAGCCGACCAGATGTGGATTCCTGAAGTTCATCACTGGCGTTTAAACGAGCGGCATTACGGAGCTTTGCAAGGTCTGAACAAGGCAGAAACAGCTGCAAAGTACGGAGACGAACAGGTACATATCTGGAGACGAAGTTTTGATATAACCCCTCCTCTACTCTCTCCTGATGACGAACGTTGCGCTAATCATGAAAGTAAATATGCTAAATTGGATCAAAGTTTACTTCCGCTAAGTGAGTCTCTCAAACTAACAATAGATAGAGTGCTTCCTTTTTGGCACGATGCCATAGCGCCTGCGCTTTTGGATGACAAAACAGTGCTAATTGTAGCGCATGGTAATAGTTTGCGTGCTTTAATTAAGTATCTGGAGCATATTAGTGATGAAAACATTGTGAGCTTGGAGATACCAACAGGGATACCGCAGGTATATGAACTAAATAATGATTTGAAACCTGTTAATCATTACTATTTAAAGTAATAAGATAAAAAAACTCCTTCTTCGATTTCTCAAAGAAGGAGTTTCTATAATAAAGCGGAGAGACAGGGATTCGAACCCCGGGAACCTCGCAGTTCAACGGTTTTCAAGACCGCCGCAATCGACCACTCTGCCACCTCTCCCAATACTAGTTTATAACGCTTTTCGTTTAAAGCGGTGCAAAGATACATACTATTTTAAAACTTCCAAGCAATATACTAAAAACAAATTATTTTTTTTAGCTGTCGGGCATTCCACGACCCGTAGAATAACTATATATTAGTATTTTTATGCTGAACAACATAAAAACAGCCTTTATTATAGCTGTATTTCACAAAAAGATAGTAAATTTGCACGCTCTAAAGGATAACTAACCAGTAACTAATAACATTATGGAATCAGTTAAGAAATTCAAAGATGGTCTTTGGAGCAAAGAAATCAATGTGAAGGATTTTGTTAGCAATAACATCAAACCGTATGACGGGGATGCTTCCTTCTTACAAGGACCAACAGAAATAACTAAACAAATTTGGGATATTTGCCTTCAGGCAATTGAAGAGGAAAGAGCTAATAACGGACTTCGCTCACTAGATAACAAAACAGTATCAACAATTACTTCTCATAAAGCCGGATATATTGATAAAGAGAACGAACTTATCGTAGGCTTACAAACTGATGAATTATTGAAACGTGCCATTAAACCCTTTGGCGGTATTAATGTGGTTGCAAGAGCATGTAAGGAGAACGGTCTGGAAGTTGATGAAAAAGTAAAAGATATCTTTACTCATTACAGAAAGACTCATAATGACGGAGTATTTGATGTGTATACTGATGAAATCCGCTCATTCAGATCATTGGGCTTCTTGACCGGATTGCCTGATAATTATGCACGCGGTCGTGTTATTGGAGATTATCGCAGACTGGCTCTTTATGGTATTGACAGACTTATTGAAGCTAAATTACAAGATTTGCAGACTCTGACGGGGCCAATGACCGAAGCACGTATCCGTTTACGTGAAGAAGTGGCTGATCAGATAAAAGCATTGAAGGATATAAAAGTGATGGGCGAATACTACGGATTAGAACTTTCTCGTCCGGCTCACACGGCTCAAGAAGCAGTTCAATGGGTGTATATGGCTTATTTAGCTGCGGTAAAAGAGCAAGACGGTGCAGCCATGTCACTCGGAAATGTTTCTTCATTCTTAGATATCTATATTGATTATGAACTAAGCAATGGAACAATTGATGAAACTTTTGCTCAGGAACTAATTGACCAGTTTGTGATCAAACTTCGTATGGTTCGTCATTTACGCATGCAATCATACAATGATATATTTGCTGGTGACCCCACATGGGTAACTGAAGCAATTGGAGGACGTTTAAACGATGGTCGTCATAAAGTTACGAAGACATCATTCCGCTTCCTTCAAACATTGTATAACTTAGGACCATCACCCGAACCAAACATGACAGTTCTTTGGTCACCCGAACTTCCTGAAGGATTCAAAAGTTTCTGCGCCAAAGTTTCTATTGATACTTCTTCTATTCAATATGAGAACGATGATTTGATGCGTAGTGTACGCCATTCTGATGACTACGGAATTGCATGTTGCGTATCATTCCAGGATATAGGCCGTCAAATTCAGTTCTTCGGCGCAAGAGCTAATCTTGCAAAAGCTCTCTTATTGGCTATAAATGGAGGACGTTGCGAAAATACAGGCACGTTAATGGTTAAAGATATTCCTGTACTGACAGGTGATGTTTTAAACTTTGACGAGGTAATGGCCAATTACAAAAAGGTATTGAAAGAAATCGCTCGTGTTTATAATGATGCAATGAATATCATTCATTATATGCATGATAAATACTATTACGAAAAGGCTCAAATGGCGTTTGTTGATACCAACCCAAGAATTAACTTGGCATATGGTGCTGCCGGATTGTCAATTGCTGCTGATTCACTTTCTGCCATTAAGTTTGCCAAAGTAAAAGCACAAAGAAATGACATCGGATTAACAACAGGATTCGATATTGATGGTGATTTTCCTTGCTATGGTAACGATGACGATCGAGTTGATAGCTTGGCAGTTGAGCTTACTCATCATTTTAGTGAAGAATTAAGCAAACTTCCAATATACAAGAATGCACGCCCTACCCTGTCCATTCTGACCATTACTTCTAACGTAATGTACGGAACAAAAACAGGCGCTACTCCGGATGGTCGTAAAAAAGGTGTTGCCTTTGCTCCGGGTGCTAACCCCATGCACGGACGCGATGCCAAGGGTGCTATTGCTTCACTTACTTCAGTTGCTAAAATTAGTTATGAAGATGCACAAGACGGGGTAAGTAATACTTTCTCCATTGTGCCTAAATCATTAGGAGTAACAGAAGAAGACCGCGTTGATAACTTAGTAGATATGATGGATGGATATTTCAGTAAAGGAGCACATCACCTTAACGTGAATGTACTTAACAGAGAAATGCTTGAAGATGCAATGGAGCATCCTGAAAAATATCCTCAATTAACGATTCGTGTATCCGGATATGCTGTACATTTTGTAAGCTTAAGCCGTGAACATCAGCTAGAGGTTATTTCTCGCAGTTTTCACAATAGAATGTAATATGATCAAAGTTCATTCATATGAATCAATGGGAACATACGACGGGCCGGGCTTACGGCTCGTCGTTTTCCTTCAAGGATGTAATTTCCGCTGTTTATATTGTGCCAATCCTGATACAATAGCCTTACAAGGTGGAACACTCACAGATCCTGAAGAGATTGTACGAATGGCACTTAGCCAAAAAGCATTCTTCGGGAAAAAAGGAGGTATCACATTCTCGGGAGGAGAGCCTACTTTACAAGCTAAAGAATTAATTCCGCTATTCAAACGCTTGAAAGCTGAAGGCATACATATTTGTTTAGACAGTAACGGAAGCGTATGGAATCAGGATGTTGAAGAGCTGTTGCAACTAACGGATCTTGTATTGCTGGATATAAAACAGTTTAACAGTCAACGCCACCAAGAGCTAACAAAGCACAGTAATTCGCAAACAATAAAGACCGCAGCATGGCTTGAAGAGCACAACAAACCATTCTGGCTAAGATATGTATTGGTTCCGGGATACAGTGACTTCGAAGAAGATATAATGATGTTGGGTGAGCAATTAACCAACTATAAGATGATTCAACGTATTGAGATTCTGCCTTACCATACGCTTGGTGTTCATAAATACGAAATCATGGGTCAAGAGTATCAACTCAAGAATATAAAAGAAAATACGCCCGAACAGATTGAGAAGGCTGCCGGGCTGTTTAAACGTTTTTTTAATTGTGTTTACGTGAACTAATCATTAATATGTAAAGCGGACTCCCGCTTGCAGATTGAAGTTAAAGGGAGTCTCTTTTCGTATTGTTTCAATTTCAGAACCGTCGTCAAAGAAGTAAGCTACACCCGGTTCAAGGTATAATCCTATATTTTTATTTATATTTAATTGTGCTCCCAGCGCACTCGATATAGATAATTGAAGCGGCTTAACTGTTATATCCTCATCGCCCAACTTTCCATATACAGCTTTCTCAATCATTCCACCTCCTGTTACATAAAATGTGAAGCGTTTACTATTTGCAAAATTCCAGTTTAGTTTCAGGGGAATGCCCAGATAATGAATTTTCTGCTCTAATTCTTGACTTCCCCCTACAAATTTAATATCAGATGATAACAATGTGTAGGTTAACCCTGTTTCTAAAGATAGGTTCGAAGTAAGTTCTTTACGTAGCGAAAGTCCAAACGAAATAGGTTGATGATGATTCACGTCACTAATTTCGCTTACTAAATAAGGTACTCCTTCTTTAAAGGAGATACTTTGATTAGATGGTATAGTTATAAAATTATTGGCTACATCCGATAAACTAAGTCTATCGTAACTAGAATACATAAAGGCATCCTCCGTATTTCCTGATGCCCCAGCGGCATTACCAATGTGTACTCCCATTCCCCATTTCTTATGCTTTTTATTTTCGGCAGAAGGTATGTGTAGTTTGTCCCTCGTTGAGGGCTTGCGTTCCACTTTTTTTGTTTCTACAGAAGTGCTGGCAGATGCTTCTACCTCAGTTTCATTTATTCTTTCTTCTTTAGTATCAGCAGCTACTTCATTTTTATTTTTAAATTCAGTCACTTCTTCTTCGGGCTGAAAAGTCTTCGGGTCCGAATCAATATTTGCCCGTATAAAAGCTTCTATATTCTGTTTTTTTATAACTTGGCTGGATGTATTTGCCAAACTTTCACTTTCTGTCTTATCGTCTTCATTTTCAATTCTTGCAATAGGGGTTGGTAGCGGCATAACCTTCTCGTCCAGATCATTAGTTATAAATAGGAATGTGACAGCAGTAATAAATAGGGCTATCACTGCTGCAACGCTCATCCAACCATATATCGATATTTTTGGCGCAGTTTTGGAGGAGGGCAATGTCTTTTCGAGCCTTTGCCAACCATCTTGAGGCAACGGTTCGGAGTAATCTTTTAAAGATTCTCTCATTTTCTTCATCCACAACTCTTTATCTTCTTTTACCATATCAAAATTTATTCGGCGTTGTTTTCTAAATACAATTTAATTTTCTTTGCTAATGATTGTTTAGCCCTAAATAATTGAGAAGCTGATGATTTCTCATTGATACTTAAAAGCTGAGCAATTTCCTTATGTGATTTTTCTTCGAAAGTATACAGATTAAATACTGTTCTATACCCTTCAGGTAATTCAGAAATGAATCTCATCAAAACAGTATTAGGTATTCGCTCTACATCTTCAACATCTGGTTCTTCTGCGTCAAATGATTCATTTACATCATCAATATTAACTGCTAAACTCATTACATCATTTTTGCGTAAATGTTGTAGGGCGGTATTAACCATTACTCTTTCAATCCAAGCTCTTAAAGAACCCTCTCCCCTCCAAGTAAATTTATCAAATGAACCATATATTTTAATAAACCCGTCATGCAAAACATCCTGAGCCGTTTCTCTGTCATTCACGTAACGCAAACAGATTGCAAATAACCTGCCTCCATAACGCTCATACAGTTCCTTGCGAGCCAAGTTATTACCTTGCCTGCACTTTTCTACCAGCTCATATTCTTCCATTCCTTGAAACACGTGTTTATCAAATAAATGCCAACTCTCTAAAAATACTGCGTGCGAATAGAGTATCTTCTTCTTTTTTACAATATTTAATATTTTCAGATGCAATAACAGCGAAGATAGAGCATTTTACAAACAAAAGAAAAATAATGTATTAATTAGATTGATAGAAGTTATGAAAAAGGTAAAATGGATATTATTTAGTTTTCTATTGATTGGTGGTTCATTATTATTGCAATCGTGCTTGGACGATGATGATAATAATGATTATAATTCTCTGGCAATAACAACAATAAAAGTGAAGGCCGGGCAAGATTATTATTTTGCTTTGGATGATGGAAAAAAGATGTTACCAGGAGATACTACTTCCATTCATAATTACCTCGTAAAAGATGGACAAAGAGCTTTTGTTTATTTCAATCTTCTTGAAGAAAAAAAAGAAGGCTATGATTATAATGCGAAGGTTCAATATATAGAAAACATCTTAACCAAGAGTGTAATACCAATGGATGAACAAACCACCGATAGTATTGGTGATGATCGGATTAATATAGTTGATATGTGGTTAGGCGGTGGCTATCTTAATATTGAGTTTCAATTGTTTGGTACTCAAAACATTCAAAAGAAACACATGCTTAACTTAGTTAGAAATGAAAGGCAAGATGCCCCTCAAGAAGATGCCGATTATATTAATCTTGAGTTTAGGCACAATGCATACGATGATACTCCGGCATATTTAGGAAATGGATTTGTATGTTTCAAACTTGACAACATTGATACCACCAAAAAAGGATTTAATATTCGGGTTAATACTTTATACAATGGCATAAAGCAATATAAAATAAATATGGATACTAGCACAGCAGCATTAAATGCTTCATTAAAAGCATATACAGAACAAACTATTCCTATAAAATAAGATACAATCTCAATAATTTTCCTAGATCTTAATTCAAGGAGGATGTACGCTACGAAGCAATCATCCTCCTTTCTTACTAATTATACAATATATTGCAACGCTTGCAAGTTTAGCATTTCTTTAGGCACTGCTGCAAGTATTTCTTTTCTAAGAACATCGAGTATACTATGTCTGATAAAACCTTTTTTAGTCACTACAACAATTTGGCGAGTAGGACGAGGTACCGCAAATGAACGAACAAGTTCCTTTTGCTTTTCCCCCAACTGCAACATTGCTAATTCCGGAATGAAAGTTATTCCTTTACCGCTTTCAACCATTCGCATAAAAGTTTCCAAACTACCTAGTTTGTATGCCATTTGGTTTAACTTTACAGACTCCATCTGGCAAAAACGAATAAGTTGATCTCTAAAACAATGTCCCTCATCAAGAAGCCAGAGCCTCTCTCCTGTTATATCAGATGTTTTAATCAAATTATGCTTAAACAATGCTTCTTTACGAGATACGTAAGCAAAGAATTGTTCATAAAATAAAGTCTCACTAACCAAAAGAGCATCTTCAGGGTGATTTGCAATAATAGCAGCATCAAGCTCTTCATTTAATAAAGACCTTCGAATATCCGTTGTTTTCATTTCCGTAACGCGGATATCCATTTCGGGATATCTTTCCATTAATTGAGGAAAAAAACGAGGCAATAAATAAGGAGCAATAGTGGGTAATACACCTAAATGAAAAGTACCCGATAAAGAGTGCTGTTCTTCGTTGATTATTTCTTTTACATGAGTAGTCTGTGCTAAAATCATTCTGGCCTGCTCTAGTACCTTTATCCCTATTGCAGTAGGGCAAACTGGCTGAGTAGTTCTGTCAAAGAGCTTAACGCCAAGCTCTTCCTCTAGCTTTTGTATCATCGCACTGAGTGTAGGCTGAGTTACATTACAATACTCTGCAGCCTTAGCGAAGTGGCGAAATTGATCCACAGCTAAAATGTATTCAAGTTGTTGAATCGTCATGCTTATTTAGATTTAATCTATAGATAAATTCTATGCAAAGATAGAAAAATAGAATTTTCAAGAAACATATAATGGGGTAACTTTGTTTTCAATTCAACAGAAAGAAGTGTAATTTATAAAATTATTTATTATGAAGACCTTAAGTTATACCAAATTAAATGAAAAAGAAGTGAACAATGTTATTGCTTCCTTGCAGCAGTTATTAGCCGATTTTCAGGTTTACTACACAAATTTAAGAGGGTTTCATTGGAATATCAAAGGACATGCATTTTTTATTCTACACTCTAAATTCGAAGAAATTTATAATGATGCAGCCGAAAAAATAGATGAGATAGCTGAGCGAATATTAATGTTGGGTGGTACGCCCTACAATAAATTTAGTGATTACCTGAAGATTGCAAAAGTGAAAGAAGTAGATGGAATATATACTGCTGACGCATCTTTACATGTTGTTTTAGAAACATTAAGCCATTTGATTTCGGAAGAAAGAAAGATTTTATCGCTAGCATCCAATGTAAAAGATGAAGTTACTGTAGCCCTAATGAGTGATTATTTAAAAGAACAAGAAAAAATGGTATGGATGCTAACTGCATATACCTATAAATAAACTTAATAGACCCTTAATGAGTTTACCTTCACGCAAAAGTTCTTAGTAATTTTTGCGTGATTTCTTTTTATATATATACTTTTGTACGGCTATATAATAGATTTTAAAATGGATATTCTGCTTATTGAAGATGACTTACGTATGGCTGAACTAATCAGTATCGGTTTACGTGATAACGGACACAGTGTGAGACTGGCCACAGATGGAATTGACGGATATATGCAATATATAGCAATACATCCTGACATGATCATAACAGATATCATGTTGCCTGGAACCAATGGAATTGATTTATGCAAGAAAATCAAAGAACAGGATTATTTTATTCCCATAATAATGTTAACCGCATTGGGAACTACCAATGAAAAAGTTGAAGGATTTGATGCCGGAGCCGATGATTATATGGTAAAGCCCTTTGAAATGAAAGAATTGTTAGCTCGTATAAAAGCACTTCACAAAAGAAGCCAATATGCACCTCACGAGAATATTTTAAAAGTAGAAGATTTAGAGGTTAATCTTAAAACCAAACAAGTAATGCGAGCAGGTAATACAATTGATTTGACTCCAAAAGAATTTAACTTGCTTACCTATATGCTCAACAATAAAGGTAGAGTGTTATCAAAGAGTGAGATTGCAGAGAAAGTGTGGGATACCAAATTTGATACTGGAACTAATTTTATTGATGTATACATTAGCTATTTACGACGTAAAATTGATAAGGATTACAGCAAGAAATTGATTCAAACAAAAAATGGAATGGGATATATATTAATTAGCCATGAAAATCCAGACTAAATTATCATTCATATTTTCAATTATTTTTGGAGCAATACTACTCCTATTTATATTAGTAGTCTACCATTACTATAGCCAAAAAAGCAAAGATGATTATTTTGAAAGATTGCATATCAGAGCTGCAATCAAGGTTGATTTGATTGACGGCGAGGCTATTTCCCCTGATATACTACATCTTTTGTATCAAAACACTCCCGGTGAATATGAACCATTAGTCACTATATATGATAAATCAGGCAAATTAATATATCAAGATAAACAAGATGCACTAGAGCAAAACAAGCACTTCTTACAGCTAAATCAGGTCAAAAAAAACGGTTTCTCTAAATTATTTGACGAGAAAGGGCGACAAACCTATGGCTTTAAGATTGAAGGGCTGAAGGGAGAATATATTGTCTTTGCTACAGGTTGTGATACGCATGGATTTTCCAGATTAGCTAATTTAAGGTTAATATTACTCACAGCCTATTTAATTACAATGATATTTATCATCATAACAGTGAAATTATTTGCCCGCCAAGCTTTTTTGCCCATTGCAAAAATGATTCATAAAGTAAAATCGAGTAAGCCAGCTGATTTAGGCCTCAGACTGGATGAGGGAAATCAAAAAGATGAGTTGGCTATGCTCGCTATCACATTTAACAGAATGCTTGACCAGATAGAAGATGCATTTACTGAGCAGAAACGTTTAGTATTTAATTTGTCGCACGAATTAAGAACCCCTCTAGCTGCTATTATAACTGAACTTGAATTGTGTCAGCAAAAAGAATGTAGTACACAAGATTATCAGAAAGTCATAAGCAAAACACTTAAAGATGCTCATCGGGTCACAAAATTATCTAATAGTCTTCTAGATTTAGCAAAAGCTAGTTATGATGTATCAGCCATTAGTATGCAAAAAATCAGACTTGACGAGCTAATGCTTGAAGTCTGCACAAAAGTACAAAAAGCCTCTCCCGGAGTTAGTATACATTTATTGTTTGATAAAGAACCACAGTCTGAAAAATACATAAGTACGTTTGGAAACAACTATTTATTAGAAGTGGCATTTACTAATTTAATGGATAACGCATGCAAATACTCTTTTGATCAAACATGTAATATCCATTTCGATTATGATGAGTTATACTGTATAGTTACAATTAAAAATAAAGGATTAGAAATTCCCCAACAAGAACAAGACGCGGTGTTTTTTCCTTTTTACCGAGGAAGTAACAAACAATCAGTAGAAGGTAACGGGATCGGTTTATATCTCACACAAAAAATAATCGCTCTACATCATGGGCAAATAGAACTAACATCATTAAATCAAATAACTTCCTTTAAAACAAAACTTCCAATGTTTGAAGGCTAGGTATAAAAAAAGACGGCACCTCGATTCTCATCGCTGTACCGCCACAACACAAACACAAAATAAAACACGACAAAACTACTATGCAATCTTACCTGTTTATGCCGGGGAGGCATAAGTAACCATCATAAATATTCACATACAAATAATTAGTTCAGGTTGACTTGCAATTATAAAACACTTAATCTTCACATTTGTTCGAATACAACATGTTAAAATGAAAGAAAATAATTATTTAACCTTTATTAGCATTGGTATTATTGAATACCTCTTTCTCTTAGTTTCAATTGCCACGCCCACGCAGACTTTAAAGTCTCTTCAATAGATATTTCAGCTTTCCATCCCAATTCATTATTTGCATAATCAGGATTTGCCCATACCTTTTCAATATCTCCGGCGCGTCTTCCTACAATCTCATAATTCAATTTAACTCCCGTAGATTTTTCAAATAGGTTGATTAGTTCAAGCACAGATAATCCTCTTCCAGTGCCTATATTGAAAGTTTCAACTGCTTGTTTTTGCTTCTTATCAAGAATGCGTTCAATAGCAGTAACATGTGCTTTAGCCAAATCAACTACATTGATAAAGTCTCTGATGCATGAGCCGTCAGGCGTATTGTAATCGTTTCCAAATACACTTAGTTTCTCACGTATTCCAATGGCTGTTTGCGTAAGAAAAGGTATCAAGTTTTGAGGCACGCCATTGGGTAGTTCACCCAATAATGCAGTTGGATGTGCTCCTATCGGATTAAAATAACGCAATAGAATAGCACTAATAGGACTACCCGATTTTATTGTGTCACAAATAATTTCTTCATTAACTTGTTTGGTGTTACCGTAAGGCGACTCAGCCTTTTTAATAGGAGCTTTTTCGGTTACGGGAAGTTCATCCGGTTGCCCATAAACGGTACATGAAGATGAAAAGACAATACCTTCCACACCATGTTGGGGCATCAACTCCAAAATATTAATCAAAGAGAGTAGATTATTGCGGTAGTATAATAATGGCTTTTGAACTGACTCACCAACTGCCTTACTTGCAGCGAAATGAATAATTGCCTTAATCCCCTTGTGTTTGGCAAAAACTGTATTCAATCCTTCATAATCTAAGCAATCAAGTTCCTCAAAAATAGGTCTTACTCCTGATACTTTTTCTATATTATCAACAACATCGGCACTAGAATTTGATAGGTTATCAATTATAACAACTTCATAACCACTGTTTTGCAATTCTACTACTGTGTGCGAACCAATATATCCAGTACCACCTGTAACCAATATTTTCTGTTTCATTTTGTTGAGTAATTAATTCATAATAAGATTTCGTTCACAAAAGTAGAGAAATAATTCAAAACCGTGTTATTATTACATAGAAATAATTCTATAAATAAAAAAACGCTTGAGATAAGGCCCAAGCGTTTTTTTATTTATGATATAAAGACAAATGTGTTATACTACACCCGAGAATCCCATAAATGCCATAGCCAATAGACCTGCAGTTATCAAAGCAATCGGAGTACCTTCCATTCCTTTAGGAATACGAATTAAACTCATTTGCTCTCTTAAGCCAGCAAACAAAACTAATGCAAGGCCGAACCCTAAGGCTGTTGAGAATGCATAAACGACTCCTGTCAGAAGATTGAAATCTTTTTGTATTACTAAAATGGCAACTCCCAAGATACAGCAGTTGGTAGTGATCAAGGGTAAGAAAACTCCCAAAGCCTGATACAAGGCAGGAGACACTTTCTTTAAAATGATTTCAACCATTTGAACTAAAGCAGCAATGACTAATATAAAAGTAATTGTCTGCAAATAACCTAATCCAAATGCATCTAACACGTATTTTTGAATCAAGAAGGTAACAATTGTGGCAATTGTTAGCACAAAAGCTACAGCTGCCGACATACCCAAGGCTGTTTCTACTTTTTTAGAAACACCTAAGAACGGGCAAATGCCTAAGAACTGTGACAATACGATATTATTAACGAATACCGCAGAGATAAATATTAATATATATTCCATAATTCGTTCTCTTTTACGTTATGCTTTTTTAAAACTATTAATCAGAGCAATTAAATACCCTAAGGCAATAAAAGCTCCAGGTGCCAACACAAAGACCAACATGCCATATTCTTCTGGAAGAATACTTAAATTAAAGATCTTGCCCGTTCCTAAAAACTCCCTAACAGCTCCCAAAAGAGTTAACGCAATAGTAAATCCTAAGCCCATACCCAAACCATCAAATAAAGAGGCTAACGGATTGTTTTTTGCTGCAAAAGCTTCAGCACGGCCAAGCAATATACAATTCACAACAATCAATGGGATAAACAAACCTAAAGTGGCATATAAAGCCGGAACAAAAGCTTGCATAACCATTTGCAATAACGTAACAAAAGAAGCAATCACAACCACAAAAGCAGGAATACGAACCATGTCCGGGATGAGATTCTTGATACTCGAAATAACGACATTTGAGCAGATAAGCACAAATGCTGTTGCCAATCCCATTCCCATACCATTAATAGCAGAAGAAGTCGTACCTAATGTAGGACACATACCGAGTAAGAGTACAAATGTTGGGTTCTCTTTTACGATACCATTCATTAAAACTTTAAAGTTATTCATATAATCTCCCCCTTATTAATTAGCACTGACTGAATCAGTATATTCAACATGTTGTGTCGCTCCCGTAGTGGCATTTGTATCACTATCTTGAGTATTACCTTTGTAGGCAGAATAAGCAGCATTTACCGCATTTAAGAAAGCACGAGATGTAATAGTAGAAGCCGTGATAGCATCAACTTGTCCACCGTCTTTGCTTACTGCTAACGGTGTTTCGCCGGGGTTAAGTCCTTTAATACTTCCTTTATTCCCTTCTTTGAACCAATCAGCAGCCTTTGAGCCTAATCCCGGCGTTTCAGCATGCGCTAACAATGAGTAATTATAGATTTTGCCGTCGGCATCAAATCCTACCAAAATTTTCAGTTCGCCACCAAATCCCATTGATTTAGCTTCAACAGCCGTACCTACTATTTCTTCGCCATTCTTTGCCGGATAAATAATAAAATCAACGATCTTTTTCCCATCCTTTTCACTGAATATAGTATCACATTCAGCAACAGGATTATTGGTAAACGCCGGTACTACACTTTTTAAAGCTTCATTCAGAGTCTTTGCATTTGCTTGAGCAATAGGTTCTTTGGTCAGTTCATTCACGTACGCCAAAAGAGCAACAGAAACTCCTGTTACAGCTGTTAGCACCAGCAACATATTTTTTAATGATGATTCTAACTTCTTCATTTTTTCTTAGCTACCTCCCCGAAGCGTTTTGGTTTACAATACGTATTAATTAGTGGTGTAAATGCATTCATAATAAGAATTGCAAAAGACATACCTTCGGGGTATGCACCAAACAAGCGGATAATAACAGTGAGTAATCCAATGCAAACACCATAAATCAACATTCCTTTGTGACTCATCGGCGATGTAACGTAGTCTGTTGCCATAAAAATAGCTCCTAGTAACAAACCACCCGATATTAGTTGAATTACCGGTGATACATATATTTGCGGATTAACAAGATACATTATTCCTGAGAAAACAAATACAGTTACCAAAATCGATACCGGCACGTGCCAAGTTATGATCTTCTTCATCAACATATAAACTAGCCCTATTAATAAGGCTGCTGCACTTACTTCTCCTATACAACCTCCATTATTACCAATGAATAAATTAAAGGAATCGGGTAGTTGATCAAGAGAATAGCCGGGAGCTCCTTTGATTACACCTTTCATAATAGATAACGGAGTTGCTGCAGTTTCTGCATCAATGTAAGAAGACAGTTGACCAACTTTAGGCCAGGTAGTCATTTGCACAGGAAAGGAGAGTAATAAGAATACGCGTCCTGCCAAAGCCGGATTAAACGGATTATTTCCTAAACCACCAAAAGACATTTTTCCAACTCCAATTGCAAAAAGAGCACCAATAACGATAATCCATACCGGTAAATTTGAAGGCAAATTAAATGCCAATAAAACACCTGTTATTGCAGCAGAACCATCAAGGATGGAATTACCTGAATGTTTCATTATAAAACGAGCTATAGCCCATTCAAAAAACAAACAAGCTACAACTGAGGTCAGCGTTACAATTAACGCTCCTAAACCAAAATAGATTAGCGATACGACAAATGCAGGCAGCAAAGCAATCAGCACACCATACATATTTTTCTCAACACTGTCACCACTATGTACATGCGGAGAAAGAGATACTAATAATTTATTATCCATAAAATCTTAATTATTTAGCCTGACGTGCGCGAATCATTGCGCCAACTTTTGATTTTCCTAAACGACAATAATCCAATAAAGGACGATAAGCCGGACAGGTAAACTGGCACGAACCACATTCAATACAATCCATAATTCTTTCCTTTTCCATTCTCTCAAAATCCTTGTTCTCTGCTAAAGCTCCTAACAAAAAAGGTTCAAGCCCCATCGGACATACGCTTACACATTTTGAACAACGAATACAATTGCGTTCTTCACCACGCTTGGCCTCTTTTTTATTCATTATAAGAATACCTGAGCTTCCTTTGGCTGTAGGCACGTCTGTGTTCACAAGTGCTTTACCCATCATAGGACCTCCACCGATAATTTTACCGGTATCTTCAGGCAATCCGCCACAAGCATCAATTAACTGGCTCATTGGCGTACCAATTCTAGCCATGAAGTTTGAGGGCTTCTGAAGAGATTTCCCTGTTACTGTAATAACACGCTCTAGTAATGGTTTATTCTTTTGAACAGCTTCATACACAGCGAAAGCAGTCCCAACGTTTTGAACAACTGCACCTGTTGCAATAGGCAATGCTCCACTAGGAACCTGACGTGCTATGATAGCGTCAATCAGTTGCTTCTCACCTCCCTGAGGGTATTTAACCTTTAAAGGAACTACACTGATTCCTGCGTAGGTTGATGCAACCTTGGTCATCAGCTCAATGGCGTCAGGTTTGTTATTCTCAATTCCAATGAATGCTTTATTTACTTTAATAGCTTTCATTAAGATAGAAACGCCAACCATAATTTCTTCTGCACGTTCCAACATCAGTTGATGGTCGGCAGTCAAATAAGGTTCGCACTCTACCGCATTAATAATAAGACATTCAGCAGTAAAAGATGGAGGAGGACAAAGTTTTACCTGAGTTGGGAAACAAGCGCCACCCAGACCAACAATACCTGCATCTGCAATTTTCTTCACAATTTCTTCAGACGAGAGTGAGCATTCTTTTATCAGTGTTGTGTCACGATCAATAGATTCTTCCCATTCATCACCTTCCACATCTATAAAAATAGCAGGTTTTGCATAGCCACTAGCATCAATAACCGAATCTATTTTTGCAATCTTTCCACTAACAGAAGAATGGATAGCTGCAGAAACAAATCCGTTTGCATCTGCAATTTTTGTACCCACTTTAACCATATCTCCTTTTGCGACAATTGGTTTTGCAGGAGCACCTATGTGTTGACCAAGCAAAATAATTGCTTTTGCAGGAACATCTGCTGCAACAATGGGTTGATGCGCTGAAAGTTTATTTTCTTGCGGATGAACACCGCCAATTGAAAATGTCTTCAACATACATTATGTATTTTATCAGTTTATATTCTGTTTATTATGCTTCAGCTACCGGAGCAGTTTCAACTGCCTCTTGTTTAGGCTTACGAGGAGGAAAGTTAACCTCAATGATTGTACTCTGAGGGCAGACTTCCACGCACTTACGGCAAGATTTGCACTTGTTGTAATCAATGTAAGCCAAATTGCTGGTCACTGTGATAGCTTCGTAAGGACAAGCTTTCACGCATTTACTGCATCCAATACATCCTACATCACAAGCTTTACGAGTTAAAGCACCCTTATCCTTGTTAACGCAAGATACATACACACGGCGTGATTTTTTGCCTTTTGCACGAAGCTCAATAATAGATTTAGGACAAGCTTTAACGCACGCATTACAAGCAGTACACTTATCCTCATCTACTTCAGGAAGTCCGGTTTCAGGGTTCATGTGTATCGCATCAAACTGGCAAGCTTCCACACAATCGCCACAACCTAAACAACCGTAACTGCAACCAGTCTCCCCTCCATAAAGAGAAGCGGCAATAGCACAACTCATCGGACCATCGTAGGTATTCAAACGAGGGCGATGTTCGCAGCTTCCGTTACATCTAACCACAGCTACCATTGGATCAGAGGCCTCTGCATCCATACCGAGTATAGACGCAACCTGTCCCATTACCGACTGACCGCCAACCGGGCAATACTTACCCTCTAAAGTCTCAGCTTTTACACATGCATCAGCAAAAGCACTACAACCCGGGTAACCACAACCTCCACAATTAGCTTGAGGTAAAACCTCTCCAACTTTAGCAATACGTGGATCTTCATACACGGCAAATTTCTTAGAAGCTACAAATAATATTGCTGCTGAAATAAGCGCAATAGCCCCCAAAGAAATCACTGCTATCAGAATCAAATTCATAAATTAGTTATTTTATTGGTTTTATAGTAAATGAAAAATGTTTTTTCATTTTAGCCTTGCTTACCCATAATATTAGGTAATAAGGAACAAGAAGTATGAATGAAACGGCAGATGATAAAAGTTCATTGCCACCTGATAAAGACATCGTTGAAAATAAAGAGATTATAAGAATCAGAAAAGGTAAAATGAAAGCCCACAGCACAGCCATCATTCCCATTGATGTCTGCCCTGTAATTTCTACAAAGTCGCCCACATTATAATTCATCGAATCATAATCAGTCACCTCTATTGTCTTCTCTTTGCTTTCTGAAGAAGAACAATACCCCCTGGCACTGCACGAAGCACAACCTGTAGTTTGGACAATTCTCACAAAGATTTGAGAACCGATTATGTTTTCCACAATACCTTGATGTTTAATAGTATCCGCCATTTTTGCAAACTCAACATTACAAATTGCGGCAAATTTAAGCATAATTTATAAACTACGAAGCTTTCTACTGTTTTTTATATGGTATAAAATGCCTTTTTTAAATGCTCAAACGAACCAATTTTTACACCCCTCTATATCATTGGAAAAGAATATAAATCGTATAAACTTCAATTTATCGTTCAGCTAACAGAATAAAATACAAAAGAAAAGAAAAACAGCTTTATTTATAACAATATACAAAAAGAGAAGGCGTCTTCAGAAAACTGTTTCTATATAGTTTCTGAAGGCGCCTTCGCCTGAGACTGAACTTAATTACCAAGTGTAATTAATACCAAAGCTCAAAAGCTCTTTCAACTGAAAGTAACTAGATCCTTCACTGCGTGTAGAACCATCATCATAACGAGCATGCACAAACAGTTTTGTAGAAAGATAGCGGTTCAACACAAAATTAAATGTGTTCTCCCATTCCGCTTCTACCTTCTGATAATTAGAGAAATAATATAAGCGGGAATTCAGAGTTATCGAAGGAATTATTGTCCAGGCCAGTGTGGTTTCAACTTTAGAACCAATAACATGCAAAGTCGACTTTCCTTCATCCAAACCAAATTTTGTTTCATCAACTTTCTTATCACCAACATAGCGGAGGTTATATGAAACAGGAGACATTAAGACAGACAAATTTAGTTTTTTATTTTTCAATTTATAGTCCATACCGACACTGAATATAAAATTAGCCGGTGACATAAATGAAGATACAACATTATTGGTGTTTGTTTTGTAATTCTTCCAAAATTGGGTGTTAAACTCGGAAGAAATAGTATAATACCACTTCGAAGCCGCCTGAATACCTAATTTACTATATAAACGAAGCACATCCGTATTAATTCTATATTCTCTGACTGTATCCGAAGGAACCGTGTTAAATCCCATTTTTATTTCCATCAGGTTTTCGAACTGAACTTTCTCCTTATCATTATAATTAGCGAAGAGTTGCAGGTTACCCAAAACAGAATTAGTACTCTCGCCACCTTTGTACCAGTTATCAGAAATATAGTTTTGAGTTATTTGAAGCGAACCGCTACCACCTGTAACCCACCAATTAGGTTTGCGAATAACCACTTGAGCTTTCCCAACATCTTCTTTAACTTCCTCGGGTTTGAAAAGTTTCATCACTCGCGTTTCAGATGACATTTTAACGGGAATATCGTCACGGAACAAACGGCGGCTCCTTATCTGATCCTCCGTAGTTACTACAAGATCCGGCCTGTTAACGTACAGGTTTAACAGCACTTTATTAACCTGTTTATTCGTTCGAGCCGTTTTATTGAACAACCTATCATTGTATGATAGCAATCCACTACCTATGGGCTGAACCGAATCGGGCATTTGAAAACTCCAATTCATCTCAGATGCTTGTTTAATGGGAGCATAATAATAAGCTATTGGAACAAACAACTGAAAATAGTCCGGATCAGATTCAATATACCTCATGGGAACCGTATCATTATTCAATGAATCAAGTTGCCCAAAATAATGCTGATACAATAAGCTAGGAACAGTATCAACATGATTTTTGTCTGTGTTGTGATTTACACGCGTTCTACCATTTCTAGCTGATCTTTGAGCATCTGCCGGTGATAGAAATAATACCAATAAGATCAAAAATGCATAAAGTTTCCTCATACGAATTCATGTTTGAACAGCAAAAATACACTAAAATCCGGTGAATAACAAAATAAAAATCACATCCGGAGCAATTCTATCTGTAAAATGCAAAAATCAATAATTTGTTTAGCTAAAGCCTATGTACTTCCTCTTTTTTTTCTAATTTTGCATTTTTAAGCCAACTTACAGTATATAACAATTAAAATATAAAACAGTACAACTGTGGGAGAAACAAAGTACATTTTCGTGACCGGTGGTGTTGCCTCTTCTCTTGGAAAAGGAATTATATCATCTTCCATCGGTAAATTGCTTCAAGCAAGAGGTTATAAAGTAACCATTCAAAAGTTTGACCCGTATATCAATATTGATCCGGGAACATTGAACCCTTACGAGCACGGAGAATGCTATGTTACGGTAGATGGTCACGAGGCTGACCTCGACCTGGGACACTACGAACGTTTTTTGGGCATTCAAACAACAAAGGCGAACAACATTACTACTGGCCGCATTTATAAAAGCGTCATAGATAAAGAGCGAAGAGGTGATTTTCTGGGTAAAACGATTCAAGTGATACCACATATTACCGACGAAATTAAACGCAACGTAAAATTACTTGGTAACAAGTACAAGTTTGACTTTGTTATTACTGAAATAGGTGGAACTGTGGGTGATATTGAATCATTGCCATATCTTGAAAGCATCCGTCAGTTAAAATGGGAACTCGGTCAGAATGCTTTATGCGTACACCTTACCTACGTGCCTTTCTTAGCAGCTGCCGGTGAATTAAAGACCAAACCTACTCAACATTCCGTAAAAGAGTTACAGTCATTAGGCGTACAGCCGGATGTTTTGGTGCTTAGAACAGAGCACAACTTAAACATGTCTTTGCGTAAGAAAGTGGCATTATTCTGTAATGTGGCCGAAGAAGCTGTTGTGCAATCCATTGATGCTTCTACCATATATGAAGTTCCCTTGTTGATGCAAGAGCAAGGTCTTGACGAAACAATTCTTAAGAAAATGGGATTACCAACCGGCGAAAAACCAAATCTGGAACCTTGGAAAGAGTTCTTGAAGAGAAGATCCCAAGCTACAGATGAAGTGAAAATAGCTTTGGTCGGTAAGTATGTTGAATTGCAAGACGCCTACAAATCCATTTTGGAATCACTCTCGCAGGCAGCTACCTACAACGATCATAAATTGAAGATTGAATATGTGCAGTCCGAACAACTCACCGAGGCTAATGTTGATAAAAAGCTGGGCCATGTTAATGGCGTAGTTATATGCCCGGGTTTTGGTTCCAGAGGAATTGAAGGAAAATTCGTTGCAGCCAAATACACTCGTGAACATGACATTCCCACTTTCGGTATTTGTTTAGGCATGCAATGCATTGCCATTGAGTTTGCCCGCAACGTATTGGGTTACCCGGATGCCAATTCCGTTGAATTCAATGAAAAGACTCCTCACAACATTATTGATATTATGGAAGAACAGAAAGCCATAACCAATATGGGAGGAACAATGCGTCTGGGAGCTTTTGAATGTATCATTAATAAGAATTCCAAAGCCTATCAGGCTTACAAACAGGAACACATACAAGAACGCCATCGCCATCGTTATGAATTTAACAATGACTACCGCAAGCAATTTGAAGACAACGGCATGAAATGTGTAGGAGTCAATCCGGAATCTGATTTGGTTGAGATTGTGGAAATTCCAGCACTGAAATGGTACATTGGTACTCAGTTCCATCCGGAATACAGTAGCACAGTGCTTAATCCGCATCCGCTATTTATTTCCTTTATCAAAGCTGCTATTGGTAAATAAAAGGTTTCTAACAATTATTATATAAACAAATTTATGGACAAAAACACCGTAACAGGTCTGGTTTTAATAGGTATATTACTAATTGGATTCAGTTATTTCAGTCGTCCCAGTGATGAAGAACAAGCTGCCATGCAGCGATACAATGATTCTATCACCGTAGTAAAGCAGCAGGAAGCCGCATTGGAAGCTAAAAAAACAGCAGCTCTGGCAAATGAAACCCAGAAGGTGAATACAGCCGATTCCAATTCCGTTTTCTTTCAATCAGCCAATGGCAGTGAACAAGTTACGACTATTGAGAATAATTTGATTAAGCTGTCAGTGACTAATAAGGGAGGATACGTTAATTCGGTTCTTTTGAAGAATTACAAAGGACAAGACAAACAACCGCTGGTTCTTTTTAAAGAAAACGATGCGACTCTTAACTTTAACTTCTATAATAAGGAAGAGGTTATACAATCAAAAGACTATTACTTCCAAGCGGTAAACCAAACAGATAGTACACTGACTATGCGTTTGGCTGCTGATAGCACAAGTTACATAGACTTTGTGTACAAACTACACAACGACAGCTATATGGTTGACTTCTCTATTCAGGCAACAGGCATGCAAGGAAAGTTAGCCAGTACAAACTATGTCGACATTCAGTGGGCCCAGCGCGCGCGTCAATTAGAGAAAGGCTTTACGTATGAAAACCGTCTATCTGAACTTACATTCAAGTATTCGGGTGATAATTCCGATTATCTTTCGGCATCTAAAGACGAAGAAAAGTCTGTTCCTGAAAGACTTGACTGGATCGGTTATAAAAATCAGTTTTTCTCTTCGGTGCTGATAGCCGATAAAGATTTTGAGAAAAGTGTATTAAAGACAAAGATAGAGACACAAGGAAGCGGATACATCAAAAACTATGCTTCAGAGATGAGCACATTCTTTGATCCGAACGGTTCCGCTCCTACTGCTCTTCATTTTTATTACGGTCCTAACCACTACAAAACGCTTAAAGCCTTTGATAAAGACAGAGACGATAAGCTGGAACTCGATAACTTAGTTTATCTGGGATGGCCTGTTGTACGATCAATAAACAAATGGTTTACTATCAACATCTTCGACTGGTTGTCAAGCTGGGGATTAAGCATGGGCATTGTATTATTACTGATGACAATTATTGTAAAAGTGGTTGTATTCCCTGCTACATGGAAAACGTATATTTCATCTGCCAAGATGCGAGTTCTAAGACCTCAGGTAGAAGAAATAAATAAGAAATACCCCAAGCAGGAAGACGCCATGAAGAAACAGCAGGAAGTCATGTCACTCTATAGCCAATACGGCGTAAGTCCCATGGGCGGATGCTTACCTATGTTGCTTCAATTCCCAATTTTAATGGCACTCTTCATGTTTGTACCGAGTGCTATTGAGCTTCGTCAGGAAAGTTTCCTTTGGGCAGATGACCTTTCAACGTATGATGCCATTGTGACGTTCCCCTTCCACATTCCGTTCTTGGGCAATCACTTGAGCTTATTCTGTATTTTGATGACGGTAACTAATATTTTGAATACTAAGTTTACCATGTCACAACAAGATACCGGACAGCAACAAATGGCTGCAATGAAGTGGATGATGTACCTTATGCCGGTTATGTTCCTGTTCGTATTGAACGACTACCCCGCCGGTTTGAACTATTACTACTTCATCTCTACCCTAATCAGTGTAGTAACCATGATTGTTTTGCGTAAAGTAACGAGTGAAGACAAAC
>Ga0074197_1001038_pt1 | contig 26773 bp, 20 predicted proteins | sample EPASupsiteSAE305_FD_64526 | JGI IMG/M metagenome (GOLD analysis project Ga0074197, IMG submission 64526) | Bioremediated contaminated groundwater microbial communities from EPA Superfund site, New Mexico - SAE3-05 reassembly with SPADES | ecosystem: Environmental > Aquatic > Deep subsurface >...
TGCAGAAAAGATGCGCGCCAAGTATCTCGCCTTTTTGTCCGATGATAACTTTGATCATGCCAGTTATATCACCTTCCACCAAAGATTTACCATTGGCAGCCATCGGGAAACGACCCACTTTGACATCACCATAAGCTTCCTTGGCCTGTGCTTCGGTAAGACCGATGCTGGAGATCTCCGGTTCGAGATAGATACAGGAAGGTATCTGCTGATAATCTATTTCTTCGCTACCACCGAGGATATTTTCTACGGCGATGATACCCTCATGCTCGGCGGTATGGGCCAACATAACTTTGCCGTTGACATCGCCGATGGCATAGATATTTTCCACATTGGTGCGCAGGCCGGAATCGGTCTGGATAGCACCTTTTTCCATATTGAGGCCAAGAACTTCCACATTAAGCCCCTGGGTATTAGGCAAGCGACCCACAGCCATCAAGAAGGTATCGGCTTCTACTGTTTTATTTTCATCTTTTAATTTATAAGAAAGAGTATTGCCTTCGATCTTCTCCACCATAGCGCCATTGATAATAGTCACGCCCTGACGGGTGAGATGGCGTTTCACCAGGCCGGAAACTTCTGAATCGACCATCGGCAAGATGTTTTCCATCAATTCCAGGACCGTCACTTTGCTGCCCAGCTTATTGAGCAGATAAGCAAATTCGATGCCGATGACCCCGCCGCCGATGATGGCGATGGAAGCAGGAACATGGTCAAGGTCTAAAGCTTCATTGCTGGTCATTACTTCCGCGGCCTTTTCGGTATTGATAAAAGGCGGCATAAAGATACGGGAGCCGGTAGCAATGATAAAGTAGTCGGAAGTGATCTTCTCGCCATTGACTTCTATAGTATTGCCATCCACGAAGCTAGCATGACCGGCGATGGCTTTAACGCCGTTCATCTGTAAAAGAGCACCGATGCCGCCTACTAATTGTTTGACAACTCCCTGTTTACGAGCCTGTAATTTAGGCATGGAAACGCTAAGCGTATCTAAGTTTATGCCTTCGATAGCAAACTTTTCCGCTTCTTTGATCTCGGAATAGAGGTTAGCCGTTTTGATCAAGGTCTTGGTAGGAATGCAGCCTACATTAAGGCAGGTACCGCCAACAGCCGCTTCTTCCACCAGACAAACTTTTTGTCCCAATTGAGCAGCCTTGATCGCCGCCACATATCCTCCAGGGCCTCCGCCGATAATCGTAATCTGATAGTCGTTAACCATGTCTTATTTCCTCCCTATGCTTTGACCGCTTTTTGTGATACAGCGGCAGCCAATACTAGTGATAGATATTTTTCTTCTGCGGAAGAACCGCGCGAGGTTAAGATGATCGGCACGCCTGCGCCGACGATGAAATCATAAGTAATAGGAATAATCATAATATATTTAGCTTATTAAATTGAACTATATAAATAGGGGTAGAGGTTTTGCGGGTGAGGAAGAACATTAGTAAAAGATGTCCTAATTCACCCGCAAAACGAGGATATGTCTTATTAATTATTTGCCGTAGCGGCTTGGATTTGGGTATCGGCTGCTTCTTGTTTCGATAGCTCGGCTTCCACCTCAGCAGCGTACTGAGCCATCGGACGTTTGAAACCTCTGGATTTGATAACCATATAGATTATACCGACAGCCAGCCAGCTAAAGCCTACGATTTGGGCATATGTACCCAAGCTGAGCCATAAGTATCCGCAGAAGACAAAGCCGATAAGTGGCAGGATAAGATGTCCAATGACTTTGGCACCTTTACGGTCTTTCTTGATAAACCAGAAATATCTGAACGCTGAAAGATTGACAATCGTGTAGGCTAAAAGACCGCCGAAAGTGATCATGGTGATAACGACATTGACATCCGCCCACATAAAGATAGCGGAAAAAGCCGCAAGGAGGAGTACATTATGGGTCGGCACATGGGTTTTAGGATTTTCATAACCGAAGAACTTTCTGGGAAGGGCGCCATCACGCCCCATAGCGTATAAGAGACGAGAAGAAGCGGCCATCATATCTACCATGACAGTAAACATAGCTACGCACATGCCTATGCTAACTATAGTCACCAACGTCTGGCCGCCGGCTACAAACATCGGGTCGAGCATTGCGGCATCAAAAGCGGAGTAAGAGTTATAATCGGGATAGATGGCTTGGCCGATACCGCCACTTAGGGCAAAGAAAACGGCCATGATAACGCAAACGAGGATCAGGGATTTAGGTAAAGTCTTTCTCGGCTTATCTACGTCTTCGGCCAGCACTGTCAGAGCGTCAAACCCCATAAAGTTGAAGCAGCAGACGGCTGCGCCGGCAAAGATCGTCCCCCAACTAAAGGTTTCGGGATTATAAAAACCATTAGCAGTAGCAACTCCGTGTGCTCCTCCACCGGATAGGACAGTAAAACCGAGAATAATGAAAACGATCATAATGCCCGCCGCGAATGCTGTAATCACATTATTGAATTTTTCAACCGCTTTGATAGTTCTAAGGTTGAGTATCAAACAAACCGCTAGAAAGACTGCTTTAATTAAATAGGGATTAACCGATGGGAAGATGGAGCAAAAATAAATAGCTGTAATTAGGAAAGACATTAAGGGCACTAAACAATAGTCCAGGATAAACAACCAGCCGGTAATAAAACCTACATAGGAACCGAGGCCTTTGCTAGCGAAAGTATAAGAAGCACCGGCACGGGGAAATTCCGCGGCGAAAATGCCATAAACATAAGCTACGAAAATCATGGGAATAAGAGCGATTAAAAAGGCTAAAGACATATGTCCCCCAGTCATTTGCTGGATCGGACCATAAATCGTAACAGGCCCCATAGGACTAAGTACTCCCAGGCCCATTAATACTATAGAGGCCATACCGATTTTTTTCCTTATGCTAATACCACTAGAATCAGAACTCATTGTTTTTCCTCCTTTTAATTTACACTTTCATTATAACAAATAGTTGTTTGTAGTTGCAGAATATTCTGACAGAGACGAGCTAATTTAATAATTCCATAAAAGCAAAAACGAATATTATTTATCACTCATTTATAACATTAAACTTTAAGACTAAATCTATTAAGCAAGGGGCGGGGAATTAGGTCTATGTTGACCTAATCCCTGCGGTCTTGCTTTTTATTGCATAAGGGTCAAGGTAAACTATTTTTCATTGGCAATTTCATCAATGACTTTATCAAATTTTGCTATAGCGATATCGATATCTTCGTCGGTATGGGCTAAAGTCATATAGAATCTTAAACCGAAAGTCATGACAATACCTTCCTCTTGTAATTTTGACCGATACTTGTTGTTCAGCAGGTCCATATCCACATCGGCAAGTTCATCCAGGGTATAAACAGGTTTCCGGCCACCTTTGAGGCCAAAGAGGAAAATGATAGCGCCGGGGGCTTCAGTAATACGCAGGTCTACATGATGTTTTTCCGCCGACTGCAAAACACCAACCGTAAACTTTTCTTGTAATTCAAGCATATGTTTATAACGGGCACCATTATCTTTTTCCAGAGTTTCAATGGTTGCTCTGATAGCAGCCATACCCAGATTCCAGCCATTATAAGTACCCGGGGCAATAACTTTTCTGTCATTAAAGCAGTAAGACATGATCTTCTTTTTACCGGCAACAAGTGCAATCGGCAGACCATTAGAGATAGCTTTGGCCATAGTGCAGATATCCGGCGTGACTCCAAAAAGTTTCTGTGCTCCGCCTAAACCTGTGCTGAAACCGGTGATAACTTCATCCATGCTCATCACGACATTATATTTGTCGCATAATTCACGAATCAGTTCCAGGAAACCGGGCTTAGGAGACATGGCAAAGCAATTTAATACTAAGGCTTCAAAATGGATGATAGCGATCTCGTCATGATGTCTTTCAAAAGTGGTTTTTAGGGCGTCAAAATCATTCCAGGGCAGAATAATCACGTCGTCCCAGGCATGAGGCGAAAGACCTAGACTTAATTCGTCATCAGCATCAATATCTTTATATAGTTCGTACTCACCATTCCCCGTGGGCCTGATAAGACCGCCCAGCACGTTATCAAACCAGCCATGATAATGTCCTGCAAAACGGACGATCTTGGATTTGCCGGTATAAGCGCGGGCAATACGGATAGCAGATTGCACCGCTTCAGTGCCGGTTACTTGGAATTTGAGCTGTTCGGCGCAGGGAACATATTTGGTTATTTTTTCAGCGACCCAGATATCATCTTCGTTAAAAAATACGCCTGAACTGAGGGTATTCGCGGTTTTCGCGAGACTTTCTTGAAGCGCTTTTACATAATCTTCATCGCAACTGCCGAGGATGGTGGGGCCTAAACCTCTGGAGAATTCGATATATTCGTTTCCATCCACATCCCACATCCGGCTACCCTTAGCATGGTCAATAAATAGTTTATAACTTCCTGGTGACATCTCTGTAAATCTTAAATTAGAATGGTTTCCGGGATAATATTCAGCAAATTTTTTCGTTAATTCCCGGCATTTGTCATGGTTTTTCATTAATATTCCTCCCTTGGTTTTGTTTGGCTTTTTTATTACTTTTTTATGGTATATTGCTTTAAAAAACATAAAAGGATGGGCAAATACCCTACCTCTTACGGCAGGTTTAAATGGCGTTAATTGGCAATGAGTATTTGCCGCAAGTTAGTGGGCGAGCGGTTAACTATTCGTATATAAGCCTTATCCATCTGGGGATGGTCAGAATAACCACAGATATAAGCAATATCACGCAACGTGCCATGATTATTGCAATAAAGGTTAAAGGACTTTTGGAACTTTATCAATTCGCACATAGCTTTAGGAGAAAAGCCAACATAATTAAGGAATAGTCCGCGCAGGTATCGGTTACAATAGGCCGTCTGCCTGGAAAGGGTCTCAATATCGATAGTGCCGGAAGTGATGATGATTTGATTTCTGGCGTATTGGATAATTTTCTTAAAGTCTCTTACCTCGGCATGTTTTTGTGCAATATATATTGACATCATTTCTATCCGCTGCCTAAAGGTATTACTGCCATGCAGCTTATGTAATAGTTGCTCATATTTATATTTAGGCATGGCTTCATCCAAATATAAGAGTCTATTTAAGAAGTCTTTGCTGCGACAATGAAAATAGTTGCCAATGGGGCCGGGATAAAAGCGCACGCAAAAATATTCTGTATTAGGCATCAAAGCCAACTGGTTTAAAGATTGGGTGCAGGTGAAAAGGAATGGTCGCATGGTATAAGTATTAAGTTCGATGATCAGATAAGTAAAAGAGTCCGGTATCAAGCGGGCATAACAATGATTACCATTCTCATCGATCGCAAATTGAGAAAAATCGGATATAATGCCGCTGACCGGTGTATTGTCTTCTACCTCTACGACATAGTTTTTATAATCAAATTTATTCTCCAGATCAGGTTGAAATGGTGGAATAATAGTGCCACATTCTTCTAACTGGTATTTCACATTCATCACCTTGCTTTTATCTAAGAAAATATAACATTACTTGTTATTTAAATTTTCTCATATATCAATGAACTATCAATTACACCGGGTAATGAAATACATTAATAAAAACATCATACTGCAGGGTGATATTTTTAACTTGATAGAATTGTTGCTTCGTTTATTTCTAACGTAATCACATAAAATCTTCCAGCTTAAAAGCATCTTTTACAATACTTGTATCTTAATTTGTTATGCTTTTCGAAAATTATCAATATACTATTCCCCTTTAGATACCCTATGAAGTTCTCAATACTTATGGAAGAGTTTGTCTATATTCCGGGTTGAATTATTTACACATTTACTTTGTGTATTTGATACTTTTTCTTAAGGCATTAGGAAGACCACCATACCTTTTGTTATTATGGTAGTTAAACAACTCCACTCAAAAGGAGAGGTGATTGGTTATTTGCGTTTTACATTCCTGGCAGAAAAAGCCACAAATAAGGTACTAAGTTTGCACATAGTACCTTATTTGTGGCTTTTATGTATGTAACAAAAAGCACCCCAATATGGATCTGAAATTGGGTGCAGCTAAGAAGCATTCGTACAAAAGTTGAGATTGATTGGACAAAAGGAGCAAGATTTCAGTCGGGTATATCCCATGATTTCAATTTACATTACAAAAATTAATGCCCTCTTGGCGGTAGGTCCGGATACCAGCCTTAGATTACCTAAATTATATGATAAAAACTGTTTTTAAAAATTAATTTACTAATAGCATTTTAGCAGTAATTTTCAGGCTTTAAAATATCACCCTACAGTATGATGTTTTTATCAATGTTTTTCACTACCTGGTGTAATTGATAGTTCATAGATATATGAGAAAATTGAATTGTCAGATAATGTTAGAAAAATAGATGTTAGGATTCTACTAGGAAAGGAGGATTAAAATGATAGAGGAAGTTTACATGCCTAAGTTTGGAATGACCATGACTGAGGGCAAAATCATCAAGTGGTTAAAAAAAGAAGGGGATTATGTCGAAAAAGACGAGCCACTTGTAGAAATTGAAACTGAAAAATTAGTGAATTCGCTTGATGCAAATGCCTCAGGAGTAGTGGAGGAAATACTTTATCCTGAAGGGGAAACTTTAGCGATAACTACCGTCATTGCCAAAATTAATACGGATAAAACGGCAGGCGCAGTAAGCGCACCCAAAGAAGAAGCACAAAATATTACAGCAAAAACTGATAAGCTCATCCTGGAAAAAAGGCCATATCTTGGTTTACGAAAAACAATTGGTGACCGGATGAAGGAAAGTCTGGCAAACTCACCTCAGGGCACAATGACCACCAGGGCAGATATGACAGGTGTTTTCGAACTGAAAAAAAGCTTGGCAGATAAAGGCCAAAAAGTCGGCGTGACGGATATTATGGTTAAAATCGTCGGTTTGGCGCTTGAGAAGAATCCCATTTTGAACGCAGCTATAGTAGACGATGAGATCATCTTATATAAATCGGTCAATCTGGGTGTAGCCATGGGAACGGAGAAAGCTCTATTTGTTCCGGTTATCCATAATGTCCAAGAAAAGAATCTCCTGCAAATCTCCGCAGAAGTAAAAGAGCTTTCGCAGAAGATAAAAGAAAACCGTTTATCGCCTGAAGATATGACCGGGGGTACATTTACCTTTAACAATATGGGTTTGCTTGATGTAGACATCGTAACGGCGATAATCAATCCGCCAGAAGCCGCGATCCTGACAATCGGCATAACCCGTAAAGAAGTAGTGGTAGAAGAAGATAATAGTACGAGCATCAGGCCACTGACAACTTTATCTTTAAGCGCTGACCATGCGGTTATGGATGGAGTCCCTGTTATTAGTTTCTTATCAGATATTAAAGAGATTATGAAAAATCCCGGTATATATCTTAACATCTAGTACATATCTTGACACTTAAAAAGCAAACGATTCAGTAAAGATAAATAATTATTGGAGGTGTACTATGGAATATTCCAATGAAAAACTACAGAATATTTATTATCAGCTATCCCTCGGCCGTAAATATGATGAAAAGGTCCTGGCTTTAGTAAATACAGGGACTTTACCGGGATTTTTTCATCTTTCCATCGGCGAGGAAGCGGCCCAGATCGGCGTTGTCGACGCAATGGGACCGAATGACTACCTGGTGCCTACCCACCGTTTTCATCCCGGTTTAGTCAACAGGATGGATCACAACGACATGACAGCGGAGCTGTTGGGAAAGACTACCGGCATCTGCAAAGGAAAGGCCTTTACCTTCCATATTTCCAGTGACAAAGACAGAATACTCGCCGTTAACGGTATGATAGGCGCTGGGACGCCTAATGCCGTAGGTTATTCCTGGGCTATAAAACAGAATAAGGAAGATGCCGTGGTGGTATGCGTATTGGGCGACGGCGCAACGGCGGAAGGCAACGTGCATGAAGGCATGAATATCGCCTCCATCCTCAAATGCCCCATCGTCTTCTTCATTGAAAACAATGGTTGGGCTATGTCCACGCCTACATGCAGAGAATCTGTCCTGGAAAACCTCGCCGACAGGGGCAAAGGCTATAATATGCCTGGCGTAACCGTAGACGGGACCGACGTATTGGCAGTCAGGGAAGCAATGGTTAACGCTATTGCTCTGGCGAAAAAAGGACAGCCTAACATCGTAGAAGCTAAGTTAACCCGCTGGAGAGGGCATTTTGAAGGCGATCCCGCCACGTATAGGGATGGTAAAATAATCGTTGCCAACACAGAAGAAGGCGACAAAATTGACCCGGTTAAAATATTCGCCAAATACCTCCTCGAAAAGAAAGCCGCGACTAAACAAGACCTCGAAGCTCTTGACAAAAAAGCTGATCAAGATATAGAAGAAATGTTTACCTACGCTATTAATGGTCCTTTACCGACGGCGAAGGATACCCTTGACTACGACCAAGTCTACGCCACGAATTTAGGGGGTAGTTTAATATGAGACAGATAATGATGTTACAGGCTATTGCCGAAGCTCAAGCAGAAGAAATGCAAAGAGATTCAAGCATATTTCTCATGGGTGAAGACGTTGGTAAATGGGGCGGCTGTTTCGGAACGGTTTCGGGATTATACACAAAATTCGGTCCCGATCGGGTAATAGAAGCTCCTATATCCGAATCCGGATATGCCAATTTCTGTCTTGGTGCCGCCATGGCGGGAAAACGCCCCATCTGTGAAATGCAGTTTGCCGATTTCGCTATTTTAGCGGTCGACCCTATCGGTAACGGCGCCAAACAACGTTACTGCTCGGGCGGACGGTTAAAAACCGCTATGACGGTAAGGGCTCCCCAAGGCATCTGCCCTAACGGCGCAGCAACCCATTCCCAATGTATTGAAGGCTGGTTCACCAATTTCCCCGGCTTGAAGATAGTTATGCCTTCCAATCCTTATGATATGAAAGGCTTATTGAAAACCGCCATCCGTGACGACGATATGGTCCTGCTATTGGAACACAAAGGCCTGCTTGCCATGAAAGGCGAAGTACCGGAAGAAGAATATCTTATTCCTTTCGGTCAGGGAAAAGTCGTCAAAGAAGGTAAAGATGTAACAATCGTCGCCATCCAGGCTATGGTACATATGGCTTTGGAAGCTGCCGCCGAACTGGCGAAGGTAGGTATAGACGTAGAAGTTATCGACCCGCGGACCATTATTCCTTTGGATGAAGCGATTATCGGCAAGTCTATTGCTAAGACCGGTAAGGTCGTAATCGCTCATGAAGCACCCGTACGCGGCGGCGTCGGCGGAGAAATTTCAGCTGTGATCAGCGAAAAGTTCTTTAAGAGCTTGAAAGCCCCTATCGTCCGCGTCGGCGCTGCGAATTGCCCCCTGCCTTATATGGGAGAACAGGATTGCCTGCCCCATAAAGAAGATATTATCAAAGCTGTAAAAAAATTAGTGTAATATACTCCTCCATATTGAGCTTTTTACGATGCGGGCAGGATATATTATCCTGCCCGCATTAGGCAAATATCTCTAATTTAGAATATACCCTCTATAGCAGGATTAAATTGTATTATGGAACCTAGGGGAGGTCTAAGAATGAGCTTATCTAAAGAAACTATCAATAAAATTAACGAAATATTTGATTCCGTTTATGTGACAGGGCGGAATGTATTATATGAATATGAGGTCTATGCTGTTTTAAAGGCATTGGGGCTTGATGTGCCCGCTTATCTATGGATCGATGAGCCGCTGCAGAATATCGACAGTAGCATGCTTAAGCAATTCACAAATAATAAGGCTGTATTAAAAGTTGTCTCGCCACAAATAGTCCATAAGCAGAAACTCGGCGGAGTCAAAGTTATCTCCAATTTGTCCGAAAAAACGCTTAAAGAAACTGTCATCAATATGAAAAGTGAAATAATGGCGCATTATCCTGGTGAGAAACCGGAGATCAAAGGTTATCTTCTGGTAGAATTTGTTCCCTTTAATCAGTCGTTGGGTAATGAGGTCTTATTTGGCTTAAAACATGATGACGCTTTCGGGCCGGTGCTGACTGTAAGCAAAGGTGGAGATGATGCGGAGTTTTTCGCCAAATATTATGATCCGGCCAATCTGATCATACCACCCTTAAACGATGAACAGGCGCTTGCTATAGCCAATTCATTAAATATCAAGCATAAATTTGAAGCGATTGGGCACCTGGAATATATAAATATGATTGCCAAGGCAGCACAAGCATTATCTGAACTGTCCTGCACATTTTCCTGTGTAGCCAATCCCAAGGCTAAATACCTGGTCAAGGAAATGGATATCAATCCCTTTGTAATCTCGGAAGATAAAAGATTTGTTGCCGTTGACGGTTTTGCCAAATTTGCTCTCTGTGATCCGGAAGAAGAGTTTGAACCGGCTATAAGAGAAGAAAACCTTGAAGCCTTCTTTAAGCCAAAAGGGATAGCTATTGTTGGCGTTTCTACCGATCCGACTAAAAAAAGCGTGGCCAAAGAAATAGCCGCACTTTTGCACCGCATGGGTAGGGAAGATATTTACATGATCAATAAAAACGGCGGAACTCTGGCGATAGATGAAAAGGAATTTCCTTTATATAAAAGTATAGGCGAAATCAAGGATCAGGTAGAGCTTGCCGTATATGCTGCGCCGGCAAAGTTTACGCTTGACTTTATTAAAGAGCTGTCAGAAAAACAGATAAAGAATCTGATCCTCATTTCCGGCATACCGACCGATATGAATTATAAAGATTTTAAAGCAGCCTTGGACCAGGCAGTCCCCGAGGATTTAAGGATCGTTGGCCCGAACTGTATGGGTGTATATTATGGAAAAGATATGCAAGAAAAAGGCTTAAATACCATTTTTATCAGTGAAAAGAAGCTGAAAATATATAGCAGTGAGAAAAGCAATACGGCCCTCCTGACCCAAAGCGGTGCTTTTGCTGTTACTGTGCTTGATCATCTGGGAAAGAGCCGGGTATTTAAGTCCGTGGTCAGTTTTGGCAATAAGTACGATGTCAATGTCAATGATTTGATGAAATATTTTGCCGGTGATGAAAAGATAGAGGTAATCGCTTTGTATCTGGAAGGTCTGGGGAAGGGAGAAGGCCGGAGATTCTTCGAGGTGGCCAAAACAATTGAAAAACCGGTCGTTGTTTATAAATCCGGGCAAACCGAGGCCGGAGCGGCAGCCGCAGCTTCCCATACTGCTGCTATGTCCTGCAGCTATGAAGTTTTCCGCGCCGCATGCCAGCAGGCAGGAGTAGTATTGGCTGACAAAATAGAGGACCATGTCGATTATATGAGGATTTTCTCTTTACTCGCTCATAAGAAACCGCGCGGATTCAATCTCGCCGGGGTTTTCAATGCTGGTTTTGAGACGACGATTGCTGCCGATGAATTGAATAATCTAAAACAATGCGAATTATCTCAAAGCACACATGAAAAGCTGAAGAAGATTGATAGATTAGGCCTTTTGGGAGGCACAACCTCAATTTTAGATATTACTCCGACGGCAGATGATGGTATGTATGCCGATTTTGCTGAAGCATTGCTGCAGGATGATAATGTCGATTGCGTTTTTGTGGAGACTGTACCTCATCCCGATACTTTGAAAACGGATCCTGAGACCTGTAATGACAGCGACGGCCTTGCCAACCGGCTGATCGATTTGTCCCGTAAATATGATAAGCCTTTGGTTGTCTCAGTAAATGCAGGTAGTTATTATGAGGAATTTATTTCGGTCATGGAAGAAGGCGGATTGCCTGTATTTAAGGATGTCCGCTCGGCATTAAATGCCCTTGATAAGTTTGTTACTTATCATATGGGTTAAATACTTGGCCATAATAGCATTGTTAAAAATTAAATTGTACTAATAGCGAGTAGTGTTTACAATTTGCTAAAAAACAAAGGTGTTTATAAAGGGCGTTTTCCTTTAGAATATTGTTGTTCAAACAACTTCTTTAGGAAGAAAAAAGCATACATTTATAAAATGGAATGGGCTTAATAGTAAGGTTTCCATATTGCTTTACATAAAAAAGCTCTCGGAAATATCATCATTATAGAAGACTGTTCCACAACATTGTTAATCATATTTGAGTTCTATGGAGAGTAAACTGTAAACACTACTTAAACTTAGTATGCATAAAAAAAAGACATAGAAGATAGGAGTTATTGAAATGGATCAAACAAACCGTGTAAAAGAATGGGCAAACCCATCTCCTGCCGCTTTAGTTGCTTTAGCACTGGCATGTTTCTGTTTTTTTGCTTTGTTAACAGGTAGGGTAACGCCCGCGGCAACGCCTCTTCTCGCAATCTGGCTGGCATGTTGTTTCATAATACAGATAGTAGCGGCAATACTTGATTTAAAAGCTGGGAATCTTTCAGGCGGTAATCTTTTTTTGTTCTTTTCCTGTTTCTTTATGTTGGCATCAGGTATAGAGATGTACCTGAAATTCAAAATGGGCCTGGCGGGAACAGTACTTGATTCGCGTCTCGATGGTTGGGCATGGTTAACTATGGCATTTGTTTTATGGCTGTGGACGCCCGCATATTTCAAAAATCCGCTTTTAATGACGTTTCTTGTTTTGGGAGTAGATATAGTTGTTCCGATTATCGCCTTTAGGGATTTGGGTATAATACCTGAGAGCAGTGGAGCAATTGCTGGTTGGATTTTATTGATAACCGGTTCGATCGCAATTTACTACTGTTCAACTATGATCGTTAATGGGGTTTACGGGAGAAAAGTATATCCTTTGCCTGGACCAATTGTAAAAGAAAGAAAAGAATCTACTAATTCTGTCCCAGGGAATGTAAAAAATAACGCAAGTTAGATATTGATATTTTTAGTAAATTGTATTTATAGTAAAGGTCTTAGACTCTTGTAGCTGCTCGATGTGAACCACCAAAAAATTTGTCAAATTAAATGGTTTATATATTTATTTTTATGCTATAATAGTATTGACAAAATAATAAGAATTGTTAGATAATTAGGGTGTATTAGCCATTCTGGAAGGATGGTGTTATTATGCTTCAAGCAAAAGACTACGAGAAAATGCTACAATTTATCATGAGTATTCCTCCCAATAACGGTAGTTTCTGTAAAACCCTATTGGACCAGTTAAAGGAGCATTACGGTCATAACTATATGACCTTATTTGCTGTCGACAATAACGGAAAGCTATATAATCCTGTTGCCAGAAATATTAGTAATTACAATTTAGACTTATATATGCAGTATTTTTATAAAGTAGATATGTTTCATACTATGAATATTCCTAAGAAATTGTATAGCAGTCAAAATGTTGTTTCTGTAACAGATATGATGAGCTATGAACAGTTTTACAATACTGAATACTATAACGACTTTTTTAAAAAAATGAATCTTCATTATGAGATTGCAATGCCACTGATCTATGATGAAAAAATATTAGGTGTGCTCGGCATATATAGGACTAAAGAAGAGGGTGACTTCGAACAGAAAGACTATTTGTTTTTTAATAATATCAACAAATTTATTGCTTTTAATTTCAATACATCACTTTATATTGAAGATTTACAAAACGAGCAGTTACTATATAAAAATTGTGCATACAATGCATCACTGGGCATAATTGTCATAGGACAAAACTTAAGTCTTATGTATTATAATGAAGAGGCCAAAAACATATGTATGGATATCATGAACGGCAATTCAGTGCAGAATTCGATGTCCTTATTTACTAATTTTATTTATGACAAAATAATGAGCCAAACATTTAATCACATAATATTACATAATATATGTCAAATCAAAATCATTCCCCAGATAATTCCAAGATCTAATGGAACAATGGAAACGGTATATATTGTTTATTTAAGAAATAATGAAAAACCCATCGATAAAATACTTGATAGAATGGTTAATACTTACTCTTTTTCTAAACGGGAAAAAGAAATTGTCGAGCAAGTGTATTATGGGTTGAGTAATGAGGAAATTGCCCAAAAGCTGTATTTAAGTATAAATACGGTTAAAACACATATTGAGAATGTTTATAAGAAGATGGGTATCAATAAAAGAGTATCACTGCTTGATATTATCAATGAAATCAGCTATACCATTTAAAAATCAGATATAAGCTTTATTTTTAAATATATATTATGTCTTTTTAGCCATGAAAAACAGCGCCCAAATTTTAGCGCTGTTTTTCTTATATGAGAGAGTTATTAGGAGGTATTACAGGTATTGAAATTAATTTTTTTAAAATGCTGCATTCAAAAAAAAACAAAATCTTTACAGTATCACAGATATATTCTATAAACATCTTTATTATTATTAAGGCTAATCATTAACTTTCTAATGATATTAGTATACTATTTGCTTAAATAATCTCGTAGTGCAAAACGGAAATTTTCTTAAAAAAAGCCAAAAGTCTACCAAAGCTGCTAATACGGTAAGCCAATGGCTCGATAAGTGGTATAATAATCATGTTGTAAACAGCGTCAAAAATTAAACCCGTGCAAGCTATGGAAGGTTATAAAAAAAATGAAATTAATTAATTTTAAAGTAGGGGAACAAATCCGTTTAGGAATTAAGATTGAGCAAGGGATCCTAGATGTAAAAATGTTGGCTTCTTTAAACTCTTTTGATATCCCTATTACTATGGAACAGGTTATTGCAAGTGGGGAAAAAGGCTTATCTAAATTGGCCGAAATAATAAAAAAAGATTATAAAACAATACCGGAGGAGGAAATCGTTTATGCTCCATGTCTTACTAACCCAGAAAAGATACTTTGTGTTGGTTTGAATTATTTGAGTCATGGTAAAGAATGTAACATAGCTATTCCCCAAACTCCAGTTTTATTTAGTAAGTTCAATAATGCGTTAGCTGCCCATAATCAAATAATTAAACTTCCTAAGTCGGTAGAGAAATTTGATTATGAAGCAGAGTTAGTTATCGTTATTGGAAAAGAAGCTGCGCATGTTTCTAAAGAAGATGCTCTATCTCATGTTTTTGGTTACACTGTTGGAAATGACCTAAGCGCGCGTGATCTTCAATTTCGAACGGGGCAATGGTTATTGGGTAAAACATGTGATTACTTCGCTCCACTTGGACCATACTTAGTGACTTCTGATGAAATTAATCCAGACAACCTTGATATCAAATGTGAAGTAAATGGAGATTTGAGACAATCTTCAAATACCTGTAATATGATTTTTAATTGCGCCTCAATAATAAGTTATATATCTCAATATATGACTTTAAAGCCAGGTGATATTATTTTTACCGGAACACCTAGCGGAGTGATTTTAGGTTATTCTGAAGCTGAGCAAAATTGGTTGAAGTCTGGAGATAAAATTACGATTTCTATCGATAAGTTGGGTACTTTAATAAATGTGTTGGAATAATTATAGTTGGCTAATTTAATAATAATAATCCCTTTTAAACGTTTAACCTTATTAATACATCAGTAAAAAGTTTGTGGGAATATATTAAATTTTCACAACTTTTTGTACTTTATTATAGACTCGGTTTTGGACGTGTGCTAATATACAATTAAATATGACGCAAGGGGTGTCGGTGATGGGAAATTATCATCATTTACGTTACGAAACGTATCCAGTTAATTTTTCGGTTCAGAAAGTTATTGAATATCCCTACCACTGGCATGATTGTTTAGAAATCATTTTAGTGTTAAAGGGAAGCGTTTTTGTTGATGTAATGAAAGATCCGGCTATGATTGATCCTGTATTACTGGGAGAAAATGTGATATATGTATCCACTATGAAAGAAATACATGGCATCTTCAAAACAGATGAAGAAAATCTGGTTTTGTTGATGCATATAGATACGGATTTTATCAAACAACATTTTCCCGGGGTAAGTCTGATTGATTTTGCCAGCCTTTTGAACCCGGCTACAAATATTGAAGTAGAAAAAATAGAAAAGATAAAGGAACAAGTTATTAATCTTGCCCTCCTGGTTGCCCAGAGCAATGGTCATTTTGTCGAAATAGAAAAGGCAACCAATGAATTGTTATTCGATCTTATTGAGAATTTTAATAAAATTAAGCGAGCTTTAAATCAGAAAAACGATGGTAAAGAATATGAAGCAAGATTTACTAGGATTGCTAGTTATATTATAAGTAATTTTAGCAGCAAAAATGTTTTGCAGGAAATTGCCGAACTTGAGCATTTGGATGCAGAATACATCTCACATGAGTTAAAGAGGTATTTAGGAGCTAGTTTTCAGGTATTGATTAATTATTATAGAATTGAGCAGTCGCTTAGGCTTTTATTGGAATCTGACCGTACTATCGCGGATATAGCTTATGATTGCGGATATTCGGCAACAAAATATTTCTATAGAAATTTTAAGAAATATTATGCTCCAGGACCACTAATCTTTCGTAAAAAATTTCAGAAGTTATATAAAAACATGAAATACCTAAAGTGTTATGAGGAAGTTGATATTCCCTTTGAGCTGTTAAACAGTAAGTTAAGTAATAAAAAACTTGAAGAGGTAATTGACTGGGTAGAGGTTGATATCAGGGAAGAGGGGCGTCCATATCTTTATTGCTTGAAAGATACCATTAATGTCAGTAGTTGGCGGGATTTAGCCCAGGAAGAGGTTCAAAGTTCTCTAAGATTAATGCAAGATGAAATAGGTTTTAGATATATAGGGATTAACGACCTGTTTACTGAGGTGGATTCTTCTGAGATTAGGAAAATGGAAGGTAATCATGATAATTTAAATATGATTTTTCTATTCCTGGAACAGTTAGGGCTTTTCCCTATAATCGGATTACCGGATTCTTATTTGCAGGATCCTGTTTATCTAAACTTTATTATAGAGTGGATCAAGGATTTGGAAAGCAAATATGGCTGTGATACATTAAAGGAATGGAAGTTTGAAGTTAATGAACTAGCAGGTTTAAACTATGATCTGATTAAAGATGCAGTGAACCCCTGTTCGCTAAGTATAGTAGTGAGGGATCAGCAAAACAATTATCAAACTTATAACATGCTTAATGATAGCTTTTATTGGGCCTCAAAAATTATGAGGTGTGCGATACATGAAAGTGCTGATATTGATTTAATATATCCTGTCGATGATATTGATATCGATTTACCAAAAGAGGATTACAGGATATTCCAAGGTAAAAGCGGTCTGCTTACGGCTAATGGTTTAATAAAGTCATCCTTTTATGCTTATTTTCTTCTAGCTCAACTTGGTAGCTCTGTTATAAAAAAAGGAGAAGACTTTTTAGTTACCAAAAAGAGGGATTCCATACAAATTTTATTTCATAATCAGCGAAATTTATATGATTTTAATGACGAGCAGGAATTAACGCCCGAAGAGTATTTTAAAAATTTAATGAATGATCAAAAATATAAAAAGGTTAATCTTAATATAAGAAATATGGAAGGTAACTATAGGGTTATTCGCTATGAATTAAATTATGAGAGTTGTTGTATTTATTACCGTTGGATGTTGCAGCGGTGTCCCCAGTATCTGATTGACCGTGATATTAAGATTTTGAACAAGCAGACGGTTCCTAGAGTTAGTTTTGACTCCATTAACGATAGGGAAGTCAATTTTAACTTAAATCTACCACCGGATGGTCTTGAATTAATAATTCTCGAAAAAGATATTTATAAAAACTAAGCTTAACTAGGTTATTAACTAAAAATAAAAAGACAAGAGCAAATTGTTGCCCTTGTCTTTTATTTTTAGAACATTCTCATTATTCTCCACAAAATACCCAAAAGAAAAAGGAAAAGTCACTGATTTTATCGGTTTTTAGATATAGTATGATATTGTAATCTGGTTTAAATATAAAAGTAATTATTTATTTAGTCATTTGCCAATAATAGTCTCGCCATGAGATTTCCATCTATCAAACAGCTTAAACTGGATCCATTTACAATATCTTCCAGAGCCCCACCTCTATATATCCCATATTCTATTCTTCTGCTTTAGAGAAGCTACAGAAAAACTAAGCTGTCATGTTTTAATAGATCCAGTCTGCTGATATATTGGATGACTCCTCCATGCAAGTTTCTGAATCTTCTGTCTTTCTGCAGCTTCTCTAATTAATGAATCGCAATGATTAACTTGCTAATATTTTATCCTCCATGACTTATTGTAATAAAACAATACTATTAAGACTTATTTAGACGGAAAGTGGTGTTCATATGAAAGAGACAGTAGATCTAAATTGGGGTCAACTCGGATTTTCCTATATTAAAACAGATTTTCGCTACATATCGCAATGGCAAGACGGCAAGTGGGATCAGGGAAAGCTTACGGAAGATAATACGCTGACTATAAGTGAAGGCTCAACTGCTCTGCATTATGGACAGCAATGCTTTGAAGGTCTAAAGGCTTACCGGACCAGAGATGGTAAAATTCAGCTCTTCAGACCAGATCAAAATGCCAAGCGGATGAATAACACCTGTCAAAGACTATTGATGCCGGAAATCCCGGAAGAAAAATTTATTGATGCATGTATACAAGTCGTTAAGACAAACGAGGCCTGGGTTCCCCCATATGGGACAGGTGCAACCCTATATATGAGGCCTTATGTAATAGGAGTTGGCGATAACTTAGGCGTAAAGCCAGCTGATGAATATATATTTGGTTTATTTTGCGTTCCGGTAGGTCCTTATTTCAAAGGTGGTTTGGTCCCTGTTAACTTTACTGTTTCTGATTTTGATAGGGCGGCACCTAATGGTACGGGGGGAGTTAAAGTTGGTGGGAATTATGCGGCCAGCCTTTATCCCCATCATTTAGCCACCCAAAAGGGATTTGGTGATTGTATCTATCTTGATCCTGTAACCCATACCAAAATAGAAGAGATAGGCGCCGCCAACTTCTTCGGCATAACAGCTGAACATAAATTTATTACTCCAAAATCTCCATCGGTGCTTCCCAGTATTACTAAATACTCATTAATGTATCTGGCAAATCATTATCTGGGGATGGAAGTGGAAGAAAGAGATGTTTATATCGATAAACTCGATGAATTTATAGAAGCGGGAGCATGTGGGACAGCGGCGGTCATAACGCCAATAGGTGGGATTGAATACAAAGACAATTTACATGTCTTTTTCAATGAAAAAGAAGTCGGTCCGATTACCAAATTATTGTATAAGACATTATCGGATATCCAGTTTGGAGAAGCCCAAGCCCCTAATGACTGGATCGTGGAAGTAAAATAGCTGATATGAACAGGGGGGAAAAATATGTTTAAGACATTTGCTGAGATATTGAATGCGTCCGCGGCAAAAGGACCGAAGATGATTGCTGTGGCTGTCGCGCAGGATGAAGCTGTTTTGACCGCTATAGATAATGCCAAAGCAAAAGGAATAGTTAACGCAATATTGATTGGTAATGAAGAAGAAATAGAAAAAACAGCCCAAAACTGTAATATTAATCTGGGAAATTATCAAATAATCAACATTGAAGACAAAGTAGAAGCTTGCCGCAGAGCAGTGGAACTCGTTTCTACGGGAAAAGCTCAGCTGCTAATGAAAGGTTTGGTAGATACTTCTATCCTTTTAAAGGCCGTTTTGGACGAGAATATAGGCTTGCGCACAGATAATGTACTTTCTCATGTAGCGGTATTTAATGTGCCGGATTATGAGCGTTTGTTATATATTACTGATTCCGCAATGAATATTGCGCCTGAACTGGAACAAAAAAAACAAATCATTAATAATGCCGTAACAGTAGCGCATGCTTTAGGAAACGCCAAACCATTGGTAGCAGTTTTATCAGCTATAGAAAAAGTAAATCCCAAAATGCAGGCAACATTAGATGCTGTTGAGTTAGTACGTATGTATGAGGAAGGGAAAATAACTGGTTGTGTTGTAGGTGGTCCTTTTGCCTTAGATAATGCAATCTCTGATGAAGCGGCAAAACATAAAAATATAATCCATCCTGTGGCCGGATGGGCAGATATACTTGTGGTACCAACAATTGAAGCAGGAAACATGTTATACAAATCAATGGTTTACTTCGCAAAAGCTAAAAATGCGGGAATAATAGTTGGTGCAAAAGCGCCGATAGTCCTGACATCAAGGGCAGATTCGGAAGAAACAAAATTAAATTCTATAGCATTAGGTGTTTTAATGGCCAGCGCGTAAATTTTAAATTAAATGAGAGGAAAATAAAAATGCAAGAAATGTTATTAAAATCAGAAGATTTTCCGGAAACCTTTAAATTGCTAATTATCAATACCGGTTCCACATCTACGAAAGTTGCTATTTATGAAAATGAGTCTCGAGTGATGGATCATGTTATCAGATACAACAAAGAGGAATTAGCTCCCTTTGATTCGATAATAGACCAATATGATTTTAGAAAAAAAGACATTTTAGATGTCATGCAGAGTAAAAAAATAGATATTTGGGAGCTAGATGCGGTAGTAGGCAGAGGCGGTTTTTTAAGGCCTTTGGAAGGCGGTACTTACCGGATCAATGAAAAAATGCTCAATGATTTGCGCTGTGCTGTAGGCACACAGGGAACGGAGCATCATGAAGCTAATCTAGCGACTTTGATCGCCTGCGATATTGCGCAGGAATTAAATGTTCCTGCTTTTACCGTTGACCCGATCGTAGTTGACGAATATGAGGAAATAGCCCGTATATCAGGTATACCGGATATCAAAAGAAAAAGTTTGACCCATGCCTTAAATCAAAAAGCTGTTGGCAGAAGAGCCGCCAAAGAGCTTGGCAAAAAATATGAGGATGTTAATCTGATCGTGATCCATATGGGCGGCGGTATAACGGTCGGCGCGCATTGTAAGGGCAGAATGATCGATATTAATAATGGTTTAAATGGAGACGGTCCTTTTTCTCCTGAAAGATCAGGAGGACTACCTGTGGGTGACCTTATAGAACTTTGTTATTCCGGCAAATATACCTTACCCCAGATGCGTAAAAAAATATTAGGCCAGGGAGGTTTGATGGCCTATTTGGGGACTAATGATGGTAAGGAAGTAAGACGAAGAATTGCGGAAGGGGATAAATACGCGGAACTGATCTATAAAGCGATGGCTTATCAGGTAGCTAAGGAAATAGGTTCTTGCGCTACGGTACTCTACGGAAAAGTTGACTTGATCTGTATTGCAGGCGGTCTGGCTTTCGATGAACTTTTGGTAAGTTGGATAAAAGAGAGAGTAAATTTCCTTGCCGAGGTCAGAGTATATCCCGGTGAAGATGAAATAAGGTCCTTGGCAGAAGGTACCTTAAGGGTGCTGCGGGGAGAGGAAAAGCCGAAAGAATATTGTTAAAACTTTTAGGGGATGATCCTGTGCTTACAGAAAAAAGGTTGAAAATAATTACCGGGCATTATGGTAGCGGTAAAACAGAATTTGCAATAAACTATGCACTAAATATAGCTAAGGAATCATCAAGTAAAATAGCAATAGTAGATCTGGATATCGTAAATCCCTATTTCCGCGCCAGAGAAGCGGAGCATATCTTGCATAGTAAAGGTATCAGGGTAATTGGTGCATCGGTTAAGGGTGCTTCTCTGGATATACCGGCAGTATCATCGGAAGTATTAACGATCTTTCATGATAAAAGCTATATAGCGGTATTGGATGTTGGTGGTGATCAGGCAGGCGCCAGGATACTAGGGCGTTACCATGATAATCTTGCGGTAGCAGAATATGATATGTTCTTTGTCCTAAACGCTAACAGGCCATTAACGAATACTCCGCAAGCAGCAATCAGGCATATGAGGGCTATAGAAGAAGGATCAAGACAAAAAATCACAGCTCTGGTTAATAATACCCATTTATGTGAATCAACTACCATAGATGATGTTTTTCGTGGACAAGAATTATCTGAAAATGTCTCTGATCAAACAGGGCTTCCCATCAGGTATACCGTAGTAGAAGAAAAACTGGCAGAAAAAATAGTGGGTAAAATAAAAAACGAGATTCTTCCTATTAATATATACATGAAAAAACCCTGGGAAGATTAGTTTCCAAACATAATTAAAAAACATAAAGGGAAAGGATGTTTGACATGCGAGGTAAGGCTAGTTTTAAAGAAGATATTTGCAAAGGTTGTGGCTTATGTATCATAGCGTGCCCGCTTAAGATATTGGCGCTTGATGAAACAAAGATCAATGCCAAAGGCTATCATCCGGCCGGTTTAATTGATGCGGAAAAATGTACAGGTTGTACCTCCTGTGCAAAAATGTGCCCGGATGTTGTTATAGAAATTGCATAATTGGGGAGGAACAATAATGGCAAAAGAGTTATGGAAAGGCAATGAAGCGATTGCTGAAGCGGCAATAAGAGGAGGGTGTGAATTATTTTTCGGTTATCCCATTACGCCGCAAAATGAAATACCTGAATATATGTCTTTAAGATTACCGCAAGCTGGGGGATGCTTTTTGCAAACTGAATCGGAAGTTGCAGCAATCAATATGGTATATGGCGCAGCCGGAGCCGGAGCAAGAGTTATGACCTCATCCTCTAGTCCTGGGATAAGCCTCAAGCAGGAAGGTATAAGCTACATCGCGGGGGCTGATTTGCCTTGCGTGATCGTTAATATTGTCAGGAGCGGTCCGGGCCTGGGGGGCATACAACCGACACAAGCAGATTATTTTCAAGCATGTAAAGGCGGGGGACATGGTGATTACAAACTTATCGTGCTTGCGCCAAGTTCAGTTCAAGAAGCTACCGATCTGGTACAGGAGGCATTTGAATTAGCGGATTATTACCGCACCCCGGTGATGGTCATGGGAGACGGGATGATCGGACAGATGATGGAAGCTGTGGAATTTAGACCGGCTAAAAAGAGAAAGCTACCTGAAAAAGATTGGATTACCGACGGAACAAAAGGCCAAAGGAAACCGCGCATTATTACTTCTCTTTATATTGATCCCGATGATTGCGAGAAACACACATTGGAAATGTTTGCCAGATATAAGGAGATTGAAGAAAACGAAGTAAGATATGAAACATATAACATGGACGATCCGGAAATAGTGATTGTGGCCTACGGAACTACAGCCAGGATCGCCAAAAGCGCAATCAATACTTTAAAAAATGAAGGGATAAATGTGGGGCTGATCAGGCCAATAACTGTCTGGCCTTTTCCGACTAAAGTCATTGCGGATACGGCTAAGCTATCCGGAGTTATATCCTTCTTAACGGTGGAGATGAGTATGGGGCAAATGGTAGAAGATGTCAGGCTGGCAGTTAATGGAGTAAAACCTGTACACTTCTATGGCAGGACCGGCGGTGTGATTCCTCTGCCAAAAGAGATCGTTAATGAAGCTAAAAAGATATTGGAGGGTAGAGAATAATGGCTGTTTTTAAGAGGACAAAAGGGCTGGCTGATTATCAATTTCATTATTGCCCTGGTTGCACCCATGGAATAATCCATAGATTAGTGGCTGAATCTTTAGAAGAACTTGGTTTACTGGACAAGGCCGTAGGGGTGGCGCCGGTTGGCTGTGCGGTCTATGCCTATATTTATTTCAACTGTGACATGCATGAAGCAGCGCATGGCAGAGCGCCGGCGGTAGCAACCGGCATCAAAAGAGCAAATAAAGATCTAACAGTGTTTACTTATCAGGGGGATGGAGACCTAGCTGCTATCGGTACGGCGGAAATAATCCACGCAGCAATGAGAGGGGAGAAAATAACCACCATATTTGTCAATAATGCCATCTATGGGATGACCGGCGGGCAGATGGCCCCTACTACTTTAGTTGGTCAAAAGGCGACTACCGCTCCCTTAGGAAGAGATGAAGACCACTTTGGTCAACCGATCCGGGTAAGTGAAATGCTCCAGACTATTCCTAAAGCAGTATTTGTGGAAAGAGTTTCCGTGCATGATGTAAAGAATATCAATAAGGCTAAAAGTGCTATTAAAAAAGCATTTCAGACACAAATAGATGGTAAAGGATTTTCTTTTGTGGAAGTTTTATCATCCTGTCCGACCAATTGGGGTAAAACGCCTGTAGAGGCATTGGATTGGTTACAAGAAAACATGATACCCTATTATCCTATAGGCAATTTTAGAACGCCGGAGGAGGGAAAATAAATGACTGAGCAAATAATCATGGCCGGCTTCGGCGGGCAAGGAGTTCTGTCAATAGGAAAAATATTAGCTAAAGCTGCATTATATGAGGGGAAAAATGTTTCCTGGTTGCCATCTTATGGCCCTGAGATGAGGGGCGGAACGGCCAGCTGTAGTGTGATCATATCAGAAGATGAAATTGGGGCGCCAAACGTTACGGATGCTACAGCGGTATTAGTGCTGAACAGGCCTTCCTTTGAAAAATTTGAAAAGGACGTGATTCCAGGGGGGGCGCTGATAGTTAATAGTTCTTTGATAAGCAATAAGGCATCTAGAGAAGATATCAACCCTTATTATATCCCTGCCAGTGAAATTGCCAATGAAATTGGTAATAGTAGAGCAACTAATATGGTAATACTGGGCGCTTATCTGGAGATAGTGCAGGTTGTCGATAAAAATACGGTAATCAATGTGATTACAGAAACTTTCAAGAACAAAAATCCTAAATTAACAGAATTAAACAAAAAGGCGTTGACTATAGGAGGTGATTGGGCAAAAGAACATGTTGGGGATATTGTCTAAATTTTATTTATCTTAATTTGGAACTTGCATAATTATTTAGCAGATTTTTACCTTGATTTCTTCTCTCAATTAATTTCGGCGACAAAGGATTTATTAAGTTTATTATGGAAAATTTTTATTACATTGTGAGACAATTTTTATTTAAAATTATAAACCCAAAATGTAATTAAGGAGTGATAATATGGGAACACAGGAAAAAAATATTGATCCAAACATTGGTAATGCGGATATATCGGCATCGGAATCTTCTGGTTACAAACAAGAACTAAAAAGAGTTTTAACATTAAAAGACCTGATCGTCTTTGGTTTGATCATCATGTTAACCATTGCTCCTTGTGAGGTATATGGATCAGTAGCAATGTCGGCAAATGGTATGGCCCCTTTGGTTTATTTGGTTGGTATTATTGCCATGGTATTTACGGCACTCAGTTATTCCAGAATGAGCAATGAATTCCCTATTGCAGGTTCTATTTATTCCTATGTCCAAAGGGGTATTAACCCCCATCTTGGTTTTGTCATTGGTTGGACGGTTACTATGGACTATATTCTAGTCCCAGCGCTATTATGTGGTTTTGCCGGTATATGGTTGCATAGCATGTTGCCAATTTTGCCTAGCTATGTTTACATCCTGATATTCTTATTTATCAATACCTTTATCAATTACCGTGGTATTGAAATGACAGCAAAAGCTAATCAAATCATGTTGGTTTTTGAACTTGCTGTTATCGCATTATTTATTATTTTTGGAATCAAATATGTATTTATTGATGGGCTTGGGGCAGGCGGATTTTCTCTAGCTCCTTTTTATCAACCAGGTAAGGTCGATTTTAGTTTTATTGCTACGGCCACTTCAATCGCTGTGTTAGGATATATAGGTTTTGACTCTATCAGCACTTTATCAGAGGAAGTTAAAAATCCCAGAAAAACTATTGGCAAAGCTACACTCCTATCTTTGCTTTTGATTGGTGTTCTCTTTATGGGGCAAAGTTATATGGCTGCCCTTATTCATCCTGCTTATACTGACTTGAACCCCGATATGGCCTGGTTTGATATTGCCAAAGAAGCGGGCGGAGTATTTTTGTACTATGCATGGCTAGTAGTAGCAATTATTGCTGTAGGAATAGCTAACACTTTAGCTATCCAATCATCTGTTGCACGGCTTTTATTTGCGATGGCCCGTGATAATACTATACCGGGAGCTAAACTTTTGTGTAAGGTACATCCTAAGTATAAAACACCCTATATTGCGCTTCTTTTTACGGCAATCGTCACCATAGGTGTAGCTTTATTGCCAATTATGATCCTTATTACTTTAGTTAATTTTGGAGCGCTTACGGCTTTTATGATGATTAACCTTACAGTTTTGGTTCATTTCTTTATAAGAAAGAAAATCAGAGGTTTAAAAGGTTTCCTGAAGTACTTTGTAACTCCCGCAGTCGGGTTTTTAATTGTTCTCTATGTTTGGTTAGGATTAAGCCCACTAACATTTATTCTTGGATTTAGCTGGATGTCAGTTGGTATCATCATTGGTGCTGTTAAATCTAAGGGATATAAGCAATTGCCTCCAGCTTTGGAAGAATAAAGTTTTGGCCTGGTGAAAGCTAAGCTACGGTTTTTATCAGGTGCTGTAAAAATAAACAAGAGTAAAGGATGGTTCATACGTAAAGCATTACTTGGGGTCTTCCCTGTTAGAGATCTTTTTTAGAGCAGAAGGATATATGGATATATCTCTTGTTCTGGCGGTTTGGTCGCCCGTTAACTTCCGTCAGCAGTTTTTAAGCATACCGCCGTGCCGCGTATGCGGCACGGCATTTTGCTCTATAGAAGTTATGCTTTTGAATTTAAGTTTGAATTAGGGCAAAAAGAAAAAGACATAGGAGAAAGGAGCAGAAAAATGGTTGAGAAACAAAAATTGATTCTCAATGGCGGTGATGATGTCGGTGACAATCTGTCTTTGGACACAACTGCCGATAAGCTGAGAATCAAAATCAATGGTAAATTGTATGAGTTTCGAGTGGGGGTAGACATCGAGCCGCAAGCCACTCTGGCTTACTTACTACGGGAAAAATTGGGTTTGACGGGAACGAAGGTATCCTGTGATACCGGTGAATGCGGCGCTTGTACCGTACTTGTTGATGGTAAGGCCACACTTTCTTGTATGACTATTGCGCTTTCAGTGGACGGTCATGAGGTTACTACTGTTGAAGGACTTGCCGAGGACGATCCGGTAGTAAT
>Ga0074197_1001039_pt1 | contig 26760 bp, 27 predicted proteins | sample EPASupsiteSAE305_FD_64526 | JGI IMG/M metagenome (GOLD analysis project Ga0074197, IMG submission 64526) | Bioremediated contaminated groundwater microbial communities from EPA Superfund site, New Mexico - SAE3-05 reassembly with SPADES | ecosystem: Environmental > Aquatic > Deep subsurface >...
AAGATGAAAAAGGGCGTTTAGAAGCACTTTTACCAACATTTAAACCTGATCAGAAAATTGTTATTGTTTGCCCAAGAGGCGGTGGAGGAGCGGATCGTGCGTATGATTTTTACCTCTCTAAAGGTGTGAAAAAAGAGCAACTCTTTACATTGACAAAAGGTCAAGAGGGTTGGCCACGTGAGAAAATCACAGACGTGCTTGAAAAATAATGTTCAAACCTTCTAAAATCGCGATACTGCTCTTTAGCGGTGTCGCCCTTACCCTTATCTTCATCTGTCCACAAAGCAGGAACTACTTTTTTGATTTAGTGGGACTGTTTCAAAGTCTGGATATCGATAAAATCAAAGAGTATATTCTCTCTTTTGGTGTATTAGCGCCACTCATTTCATTTTTATTGATGGTCTTTCAAGCTATTTTAGCGCCATTGCCTGCATTTCTCATTACATTTGCCAATGCCGCGCTCTTTGGATGGGTCTATGGAGCAGCTCTTTCATGGGCAAGTGCTATGGTTGGAGCACTCCTGTGTTTTTATATCGCTCAGTTTTTAGGACGCGATGTGGTGGAAAAGCTCACGAGTAAAATGGCACTAGAGAGTGTGGATGCTTTTTTTGAAAGACATGGTGTGTATGCGATTTTAATCGCACGATTGCTTCCATTTATCTCCTTTGATGTGGTGAGTTATGCTGCTGGACTTACCTCGATGAAACTTCGTTCATTTTTGGTGGCTACTGGCATTGGACAACTACCTGCAACACTGGTGTACTCCTATGTAGGAGGGATGCTCACAGGCGATGCAAAAACAGCGGTGTATGGACTTTTAATTCTCTTTTCTGTCACTATTTTGATTTATCTCATCAAGCGGGTCTATCGTGGACGCTAACATCAAAACGTATGAAAGCGAGTGCGTGGACTGCAGGAGTTGTATGAAGGGCTGTCCGATGCTCTATAACTTTACGATTTCGCCTAAAACTTTATTGACAAAGTTTACGACAGAACACCCCTCTGCCCACATGGCGTTTGCATGTACAAACTGTGGGTTATGTGCGCATCTGTGCCCTAAAGATATTGATTTTGGAGGGATGTTTACTGCTTCAAAACAAAATTATGCCGAAGATAAAAATGTGTTGAAAAAGTATGGCTATGGTGGAGTGATCTTTCACCAAAAAAGTAGTTTTTCAAAACTTTTTTCTACTACAAAAAAGTTTACCAAAGGAGAGTACACCCATATGGCATTTATGCCAGGATGTGCACTTAGCTCGTACTCTCCGAGCCTTGTTCATACAGTATTTAATTATTTACAGTCCAAATGTTCAGGCATTGGCATTATTCAGCAGTGCTGTGGCACACCTACGCGTATGATGGGCGATATGAAGCAATTTCATGCGTACCACTCGCAGCTTGAGCAAGACCTCGCAAATATGGGTGCAACGACGGTTGTCACTGCATGTGAAAACTGTTTTATGAGCCTTAAAACCTATGCCACACACATCAAGATTATTTCACTCTATTCACTCTTAAGGGAAATTGGATTACCTGAAGGTGCAAAAGATCGCCATAAAAATGCCCCTATGATGGCGCTGCATGACCCTTGTCCTACACGCTATGAGACAAAAATACACGATGATGTAAGAGCACTTTTAGATGTTATACAACTGCCCTATGAAGAGTTTAAACACAACCGTGAAAAAACCTTGTGTTGTGGTAGTGGTGGTATGTTAGAGCTAACGCATGCGGCTTTAGCCAAAGAGCAAATGCGTACACGTGCCAATCAGACAGAGTGTGAAAGCATCGTCAGTTATTGCCAAAGCTGTGCTGAGTCTATGAGTAAGGGCGGGAAAAATGGCGTACATCTGCTTGATCTTATCTTTACTCCTGAGTTTTCGATGAAACAAGAAGCGCAAGGGAGTCTTAAAAAATGGTACAACCGTTTTAATTCACGTCAAATGATCAGCGCTTTAAAGGATAACGCATAAAAAAGGCGCTTCTTTTTTTAGCCTTTGGGCTTTTAATGTTTATTTTTTATCAAAACGGCGTACTCTCTTACGCACAAGTTGAAGCGATTAAAACTTTTGTGCTTGGCTTTGGTATCTATGCACCGCTTATTTTCATTCTACTTTTTACATTAGCACCCCTTATCTTTTTCCCTGATGGCATTTTAGCGCTTGCAGGTGGGCTGATCTTCGGGTTTGCGTGGGGCAGTGTTTACATCGTTTTGGGAGCCCTTTGTGGAGGGACACTCTCATTCTTCCTTGCACGACTTTATGGCAATAAAATGCGCGAAAAATTGGCGCATGAAAAATTGATTCACTTTCAAAAAAGCGTTGAAAAGCATGGGTTTATCATGATTTTACTGCTGCGTTTAGTGCCGCTTGTTCCCTTTAATATCATCAGTTATAGCGCTGGATTCTCCACGATTCGCTACGTGGATTTTTTCTTCGCAACACTTTTGGGAATGTTGCCAGGTGTTTTGGTGTATGCGAACATTGGGGCTCAATCGTTGGCATTTGGAAGTCATGAGTTTTACATCTCCATTAGTTTATTGGTCGCATTAGTTGTTGTTTCAATGATTTTAAAACATCGTGTTAAAAAGAGGTTAGAGGCGTATGAAAAATAATTGGCAGAGAATAGTGTTTGAGGGATCACCTATTTACGTGCATCGTCACAGTGCAGACTGGTTTGTTCCTAACGAGAGCGCAGATAGAGTGTTGCAAAATGAAGAAAATAGCTTTTCGTATCAACAGTTGCAACACCGTATCTCTGCTCCCAACCCTTTGGTATATATGCCAAAACAAACCTCAAAAACAACGCTTCAAGAGTTTTGGATACACCTGACCAATCGTTGTAATCTTTCGTGTTCTCACTGTCTGTTTAGCTCTGCCCCTAGTGAAAAAGATACACTCAGTCTTGAGAACATAACATGTCATGTCAAAGAGGCGTATGCCCTTAGCTGTAGATTGTTTGTCATTAGTGGTGGAGAACCATTGGTACACCCTGAGTTGCTCTCTTTGGTAGAATTCATTTTAGACTTTAGTAACACTGAAGTGGTCATTTTAAGCAATGGCATGCTGCTTGAAAAAGTCTTTGCAGACACGGTCTTTGAAAAATCGAGACTGCATTTTCAAATTAGCCTTGATGGGCTTCCACAAGAACATGATGCCATTCGTGGGCGCGGAAGCTTTGCAAAGTTAGAGAAAAACATCGTTTGGCTCCAAAAAGCTGGCTATTCGTTCTCGTTGTCGGTTTGTCTGCATCCTCTCAATATTCAAAGTTTAGAAGAAATCGTAACCCTTGCGCATACCCTCAAAGCGGGACATCTGCATTTCTTGTGGTACTTTTCACGAGGACGAGGCGTTAATGAGGGATTAATTGCAGAAAATACGCTTTTTAATGCACTTGTCAACGCCTATGAGAAAGCCCAAAACTTAAGGCTTGTCATCGACAATTTTGAAGCACTCAAAACGCAAATCTTTGCTCCCAAAGGTACGGTACATGATGGCTCAAGCTCTGGGCGTAGCTCCATTGCTTTGGGATATGATGGACATTTTTACCCAAGTGCGGCTATGGTAGGTGAGAAGGCACTTTTGATGGAAGGAGAGAGCATCACCAAAGCGCTACAGAGTAAGGTGGCTAAGGCAATCGCTTCACATTCTATTACAACGCTTACGTCACCCCTTCGTTTTTTACTCGGAGGTGGCGACTTAGACCACAGTTTTGCTCATGCTAAAACGTTTATGGGCGATGATCCGTATGAGCCACTTTTAGAAAAACTTGCTTTATGGCTGATAACGAGCGAAGCAAAGCGTTACGATAGACTTAAAAAGCCAGCATTGTGCTTAGAGATGGGCGATATACTTTATAGTTGTGGGGCAAACGAAGGTGTGGCACATACACATGCCAACTGTCTGCTTGCCACAGGTGAGAGCGAGTCATTGCGACTGGTCAAGTCCTTTTACCACGATGCGGCGCTAGAAGATAAAGAAGACATTTTAAATCCCGCGTGTTATGAAGAGTCGTACCTCTCTCACATTCCTTCCCATTTGCGTTTTCGGGGTTATGGGTGTGGCAGTCCGATTTTAGACGCTAACCTCAAAGAGGGTGAGAGCATGTTAGACCTTGGTTCTGGCAGAGGCATTGAGTGTTTCATCGCCTCTAAGCTCGTGGGTAAAAATGGGCGTGTTATGGGTGTGGATATGCTGGATTCCATGCTGAAAATCGCTCGTAGTGGCGCAGAAGAAGTGGCAAAAAATCTTGGCTATAACAATCTCACCTTTGCCAAAGGCTACCTTGAAGCATTGCCAGAAGATAATGAGAGTTTTGATGTCATTACTTCCAACTGCGTGCTCAACCTTTCAACTCACAAGCGTAAACTTTTTGCGGAAATTTTTCGCGTGCTTAAAAAGGGTGGAAGGCTCGTGGTCTCCGATGTTATCTGCGATGAAGAAGCGAGTGCGCTCATCCGCAATGACGCAAAGCTTAGTGGGGAGTGTATCGGTGGAGCACTCACGCAAGCTCATCTTTTAGGGCTTCTTCATGAGAGTGGTTTTGAGAACATTCAGCTTCTCAAACGCTTTTTTTACCGCAAAGTGAAAGGGCATACCTTTTATTCACTGACCTTTGAAGCACATAAAACAGAGGTGCAGAAGAGGGTTGAAGTTATCTATAAAGGTGTGGGAGAAAGCCTTGTTTTGGAAAATGGTGTAGTATTGTTTAAAGGGGTTAAAACGCGCATTGATGAGGTTTTGGCTAAACAGTTAGAGAGTGAGGTGTTTATTCTCGATGAACAGGGCAATGTCAGTAATCAAGAAGGGCAAAGTTGTTGTTGCGCGACACCACCTGAGAAAAAACAAAGTCTGTTATTGACTCCAAAACCAATGGCACATCTCTCTTTTAGCGTAGCCCCCAAACAAACGCATAACTGTATGGTCTGTGCATCCGAGCTGGTGTATAAAACCACACTGGAAGAGTCAACCTGTTATTACTGTGGAAGTGTTACGCATCAGAGCGTGATGTGCCAAGAAGGACACTATGTGTGCGATGCTTGCCATGCCAAAGAAGCGTTAGAAGTAATAGAGCACATTTGTAAAACATCGAAAGAGCGCGATATGCTCAAACTTTTTCGCCAAATACGTGAACATCCAAGCATTCCCAAACACGGACCAGAACACCATGCAATGGTTCCTGCCATTATCGTAACCGCTTATAAAAACAGTGGTGGAAAAGTGAACGAAAATGCTCTTAAAACGGCTCTTTCAAGAGGATCGAGTGTAATGGGTGGAGCGTGTGGATTTTTAGGTATTTGTGGTGCAGCAAGTGGTGTTGGCATCGGTTTTGCCATTGTTTTAGAGTCTTCGCCTATGGCAAAAGTTGCACGTTCAACGGCTCAAAAAGTGACGCATGCTGTACTTGGAAAAATAGCCGAGTACGAAGCCGCACGCTGTTGTCATAGAGAAGTGTGGACAGCGCTCAACATCGCTTCAAGCCTCTCGGAAAGATTTTTACCAGTTAAATTGTTAGCCGAGATAGAGATTAAATGTGATCAAAAGCGTTTCAATCAGTATTGCTATGGAAAAGAGTGCCCGATATTTTAAGGGATGATAGAGAGTGGTGTTGAAAAAAAAGATGGTAATTTCAACACCATTTTTAAACTACGTGCGAAATGATGTATTACGCGCCTAGAACAATACAGCCTTCTGTTGGACAAGCTTCCATACATGCAGGTGATGAGTGATGCCCTACACACTCTACACATTTATCAGCATACACATAATACGCATCTGCACCTGTTGGATTTTCACTATCATCTACGATAGCTCCTACAGGGCATTCATCGATACAGGCTCCACATGAGATACAGATATCTGTAATTTTAACAGCCATAACTTCTCCTTATTTTGGGTTTTGCGAAAAAATCTTACAATAAGTGTATAGCATGAAAATAGCTTATAAAATTCGTTATAAAAAGTACAAAAGTTACATAATTTTGCTCACATCCTCTTTTCTAAGCAATTGTATAGCAAAAGGAGACTATAAAAGCAGAATGAAAATAGAAGGAGTTGTATGCACAATCATAATGAAATTGATGACATTAATGTATCTGCATGGACCGATAAATACTTTTCCAACACAAAAGCTATCATTGAACGTTTTGGCGATACTGAAGTGACGTATGCTTTCTTTCTACGTCGTCCCGTTCTTTCAGCGACACGCTTAGCTACAGAGTGGGCACAAAGCCAAGCACGACAACACCATAAACATATTGCTATTGAAGTGATGCATAAAGAGGGTGAATGGGTAGGTGCGGGTGTGCCTCTGTTTTATTTGAGTGGTTCGTTTACTTTTTTAGCAGAGCTTGAGACACTCATATTACAAAAGCTTGGCTCAGCGTGTGTTGCCGCTTACAATGCCTATGAAATGTGCCAGATTCTTCCGCAAGTATCATTTTTAGCGATGGATGCAAGACACTGCGCAGGAACTGAAATGGCAGAGATGATGGCATATGGAGCATCGGTGGGTTCAAATGCCGCCAAGCGTAAGTTTGGAGCCATAGGGTTTATCGGCAATGCAACGGATGCAACTGCACATTTTTTTGGTCGTGAAAAAGGGCTTGGTACTTTGCCTCATGCGCTCATCGGCTACGCTGGCTCAACACTGAGGGCTGTTGAAATGTTCCATGAGTGTTTCCCAGACGAAAACATCCCTATATTGGCAGATTATTTTGGTCGAGAGATTACGGATACACTAGAAGTCTGCAATGCTTTTGCAGATTTAGCATGTGCTGGAAAGGTTGCTGTACGCCTTGACACACATGGTGGACGTTTTTTAGAGGGGCTTGATACGCAAAAAAGTTATGATATTCTAGGTCGCCACGCACCTGATGCGGTGCGTGACTATCGTACGGAAGCGGAACTTCATGATCTTATCGGTACGGGTGTTTCGGCTGCTGCTATTTGGAGTATGCGCGAAACTCTTGATAACGCTGGATTTAACCAAGTACGCATTATCGCTTCTTCGGGTTTTACACCGCAAAAATGCCGTTCGATGGCATGGGCAAAAGCGCCTATTGACATCATTGGCACAGGCTCATTTTTGCCAGATAAGTGGAGTGAGACATGTGCCACAGCAGATATTATCGCTTATGATGGCGTACCAAAAGTGAAAGTGGGACGAGAATTCTTGCTTAAAAAAGCGCAATAGAAAGATACGAAATAACAATAATTTGCTTCACATCCTTTTAATTCTTCTTTACGCTGCCTCTTTTTAGGGGCAGAATGTTTTTCAAACTACTATTCATTTACAGAACAAAAAACTCTCTATACTTCTTAAGAAAATATTAAATTATCATGCTATTTTCATGCTACGCATTTCATGTAAGATTTGAGCAGACGTTTTACATAATCCTAGTTTTTAGTGCAATGAGATGATGTAAGCAGTTTCAAACTTTTATAAGGAGGATTTATGAAGTTAGCTAAACTTAGCTTGGTGGCTATGGTTGTTGCTGGACTCGCGTCTAGCTCATTTGCAGCAGATACACTTGCTGATGCCTTTAAAAATGGAAAGGTAACGGGTGAATTAAGAGCGTGGTATTTTGATAGAGATACAGGTAACGCTAACCCAGCTACATCTATACCAGGAGGAGCACCAGCAGGAACATTAGGAAAAGGTAACGCGGATCTTTTTTCTACAGGTGTTATACTTGGTTATATCACAGATCCATTGTATGGATTGAGTTTTGGTGCAACATTCCAAGGAAACTATGCTCCTTTTACTGATAAAGACGCAAAAAATCTTTATGCTCCAGATATGTACGGTTCGGGTGCAGTACTTTCAGAAGCTTATGTAACCTATACCCTTGGTAAAACAACGGCAAAAGTGGGTCGCCAATTTATTGCTAGCCCATTGGTTAACAGTTCTGGCTCACGTATGATTAAAGAAGCGTTCCAAGCAGCAGTTCTTATCAATACAGATCTTCCAAACACAACATTGGTTGCTGGTTACTCAGACAAATTCCAAGGTAGAACATCTGATTATGATAAAAGCGTAGCGGGTGGTGATTCTGAAATGCCTAGCTTTAAAAAAGAGGCAGTATTCTACGGAACAGGTTCAGCTAATGGCGGATCAAACGTTTTTGGATTTGATGGAGCGTACACCGCTGCCGCGATTAATAAGTCTATTCCAAACTTGACATTGACAGGTCAATATCTTTTTGTTAATGCTGTTGAATTAACCAATGGTGGGGATGCAAATGTCTTCTATGCTGAAGGTAATTATGTAGTGCCTTTAAGCAATATGAAATTACTTATTGATGCAACATACCGAGGGTCTAGAACATCCAATGCTACGTTTGATAGTTTCCATGTTGAAGGCGATATGTATCAAGGACGTATTGGCATTAGCGAGCTAGCAGGCTTTAATGCATCTTTTGCGTATAGTACGGTTTCAAGTGATCAGTCTGTTCTTTTAGGTGCTGGTAATGGTCCTACAACGTATACTGCTCCACTCATCAAAGGTGCTGAAGTTACTTCTGGTGCAAATACCGATGCTTACAAAGTTGAAGTGGGTTATGATTTTACAAAAGTGGGTGTTACAGGTCTTAAAGTTTTAGGTCAATATACCAAAATTAATCAAGACAAACAGACTGCTGGTGCTTTAGCAACTGTATTGAATAGTGTATCTGCTGATACAGAATCTACTTATTGGAGTGGACAAATCGCATATGACATCCCTTCTCTCAAAGGCTTAACACTCTCTTTAGAGTATGAAGATGCAAAAAAAGAAGATACAGCTACTGTAAATTCTAATGAACTAAGATTTAGAGCGAACTACAAATTTTAATGTGTCTACGCTTTAATCTTTTCTAAAACAGTGGCAGTTATGCCACTGTTTCTTCTTTCATTTTTTCACATCAGACATTCTTTTTAAATAATTATTTTATTGATTATTTTTCCTTTGTTCTTATCTTATATAACTTCTTCAAAAAATTTCACCAATTCTTTTTGCAATTAAATCCCAAAACTAAGGGAATCATTAAAATTTTTAAACTAAATTATTGACTTAAGTCATAGATTGGTTTTTTGCTTAGTGATAGAATGACCGCGTAACTCAAATCAGGAGGTATCAATATGTCGCTTTCAAGAAGAGACTTTCTAAAAACAACTGCCGCTGCAAGTGCTGCTGCTGCCGTAGGCATCAGTGTACCAGCCGAGCTTAAGGCCGCTGGCGAACAAGCAGAAGCAGGTTGGCGTTGGGACAAATCCGTTTGCCGTTTCTGTGGTACCGGTTGTGGTATTATGGTTGCGACCAAAGAGGGTAAAATTGTTGCAGTAAAAGGTGATCCAGCAGCTCCAGTAAACCGTGGACTTAACTGTATCAAGGGCTATTTTAATGCCAAAATTATGTATGGTGCGGATCGTCTAAAAGAACCACTTTTGCGTATGAATGATAAAGGTGAATTTGACAAAAAAGGTCAATTCAAACCTGTTTCATGGAAACGTGCGTTTGACGAGATGGAAAAACACATGAAAGCTGCTATGAAAGCAGGCGGTCCAGAAGCGATTGGTGTATTTGGTTCAGGTCAATATACCATCATGGAAGGTTATGTTGCTGCGAAGCTTATGAAAGCAGGTTTCCGCTCAAACGGTATTGATCCAAATGCACGTCACTGTATGGCTTCAGCGGTTGCTGGTTTTATGCAAACATTTGGTATTGATGAGCCATCAGGCTGTTATGATGACATCGAGCTTACGGACACCATCGTTACATGGGGTGCCAATATGGCTGAGATGCACCCAATTTTGTGGTCACGTGTTAGTGATAGAAAATTGACGAATCCAGATCGTGTTAAAGTTATCAACCTTTCAACCTATACTCATCGTTGTTCTGACCTTGCAGATATGGAAATCATCTTCTCTCCAAGTACAGACCTTGCGATTTGGAACTACATCGCTCGTGAGATTGTTTACAATCATCCAGAAGCGATTGATTGGGATTTCGTTAAGAAAAATACCATTTTTGCAACAGGTTTTGCAAACATCGGTTACGGTATGCACACTGAAGCTGCCGCTAAAAAATTAGGTTATTCTGACAAAGAACTTGAAATCATCAAAAAAGAAGATGCAAAAGTTATTTCTGAGAAAGAAGCTCCAGGTCTTGCACACTTAGGCATAAAAGCAGGCGATACCATGAAAATGGATAAAGCTGCAACTGCTGGCGTTCACTGGGAAATTACCTTTGAAGATTTCAAAAAAGCTTTAAATCCTTATACCCTTGATTACGTTGCGAAAATTTCAAAAGGTAATCCAGATGAGAAACTTGAAGACTTTAAAGTAAAACTTCAAACACTTGCAAACCTTTATATCGAAAAAAATAGAAAAGTTGTTAGCTTCTGGACAATGGGTATGAACCAACACCAACGTGGTACGTGGGTTAATGAGCAATCATACATGGTTCACTTCCTTCTTGGTAAACAAGCTAAACCAGGTGACGGTGCGTTCTCTCTAACAGGACAACCAAGCGCATGTGGAACAGCTCGTGAAGTTGGTACCTTTACACACAGACTTCCAGCAGATATGGACGTTTCAATTCCAAAACACAGAGAAATTACAGAAAAAGTTTGGAACTTACCAGCGGGAACATTAAACCCAATGGGTTACCAACACATTATGAACATCCATAGACAAATTGAGAGTGGAAAAATCAAATTTGCATGGGTCAACGTTTGTAATCCATACCAAGATACAGCGAATGCTGAGCACTGGATCAAAGCGGCTCGTAAAGAAGGCAACTTCATCGTTTGTTCAGATGCATACCCTGGTATTTCAGCAAAAGTATCTGACCTTATCTTGCCATCAGCGATGATCTACGAGAAATGGGGCGCTTACGGTAATGCTGAAAGACGTACTCAACAATGGAAACAACAAGTACTTCCAGTTGGCGACGCGATGAGCGATACATGGCAGTGGGTTGAGCTTTCAAAACGCTTTACAATTGCTGATGTATGGGGTGAGCAACCAATTAAAGATGGAAAACTTCCAAACGTTATTGAAGCAGCAAAAGCAATGGGTTATAAAGAGACTGATACCCTTTATGACGTACTTTTTGCTAACGACTTTTTCAAATCATTTAAAGCAAAAGATCCTATTGGTGAGGGCTTTGACAACACGGAAGTATTTGGTGACAAACGTGGTGTTATGGGGAGTGATGGAAAAGAGTGGAAAGGATATGGCTTCTTCTTACAAAAAGCAATTTGGGAAGAGTACCGCAAGTTTGGCTTAGGTCATGGACATGACTTAGCAGACTTTGACACGTATCACAAAGTAAGAGGACTTAAATGGCCAGTTGTTGATGGTAAAGAGACACAATGGAGATTTAACGCAAAATACGATCCATATGCTGCAAAAGCAAACAATGGTGACTTCGCATTCTATGGTGATGCAATGAAAGCTCTTAAACGTGGTGACCTTGTAAAACCAACCACAGAAGAGACATTCCCACTTAAAAATAAAGCAAAAATCTTCTTTAGACCTTACATGGATCCATGTGAAATGCCAGATAAAGAGTATGACATGTGGTTATGTACTGGACGTGTTCTTGAGCACTGGCATAGTGGTACGATGACCATGCGTGTACCTGAGCTTTATCGTGCGGTTCCTGAAGCACTTTGTTATATGCACCCAGAAGATGCAAAAGCAAAAGGCTTTAAACAAGGCGATATGATCTGGCTAGAAAGCCGTAGAGGTTCATGTAAAGCACGTGTAGAAACTCGTGGACGTAATAGAACTCCAAGAGGTTTAGTCTATGTTCCGTGGTTTGATGAGAAAGTATTTATCAACAAAGTGTGCCTCGATGCAACATGTCCGATCTCTAAACAGACAGACTATAAAAAATGTTCGGTTAAGCTCTATAAAGCGTAACTAAAATAATGGAAACAACAAATAAAATCGCTATTACTGAGCGCAGAAGATTTTTAACCTTGATGGCTCAAGGTGGTGGACTTGTGGCGCTTAGTGGTATGGTTTGGACTGGGTACTTGGAAGAGGCAAAATCAGCTCCGCTGATTTTAAGACCTCCTGGGGCTGTTGCTGAGAGGGACTTTATGCGCTTGTGTATCAAGTGTGGGCAATGTGTTGAAGCTTGTCCGTACCATACATTGCATTTAGCAAAACCTGGTGACACTAAGCCTATGGGAACGCCTTTTTTTATCCCAAGAGAGGTACCGTGTTATATGTGCACCGACATTCCGTGTGTGCCTGTATGTCCTACAGGGGCATTGGATGCAAAGAGTGTTTCAAAAATCACTGAAGGTGTCAAAGAACTTGACATCACCAAAGCGCGTATGGGACTTGCCGTCGTTGACGTTGAGTCATGCATCGCTTTTTGGGGTATTCAGTGTGACGCGTGTTACCGAGCGTGTCCAATCATGGATAGTGCGATAAAGTTAGAGTATAGACGAAATGAGCGAACAGGCAAACATGCCTATTTGACCCCTATTGTGAATAGCCTTACCTGTACGGGATGTGGTTTGTGCGAAAGAGCGTGTGTTACTGAGAAAGCGGCAATTCATGTGCTTCCTTTGGATATTGCTAAAGGTGCTATTGGCGCACACTACATCAAAGGCTGGGAACAAGGGGATGAGAAGCGTTTAGAAAAAGCGGGCAGTGATGTCACCACCCACACCAAACGTAGTGAGAAATCGGCACAAGATTATCTCAATACGAATGAGGAGTTGTTCAAATGAGAGAATGGATCAGAAGCCACCGTTTTATGATGGCGCGACGCTTCACTCAAGTGGGCATCTTTGTGTTGTATGTGGCAGCCAATGTCTATGGCTTTATGCTTTTAAGTGGCAATCTAAGCTCTTCTTTAGTCATGAAAAAGCTTCCTTTAGCCGATCCATTTGCGCTGTTGCAGATGTTTTCAGCAGGCGCACTTTTGGGGCTAGATGTACTTGTCGGCGGCGCTTTAATTTTGCTTTTTTACACCGTTGTTGGTGGACGCGCGTTTTGTTCATGGGTATGCCCACTCAATATGGTTACCGATGCAGCAAACTGGACACGAAGAGTTATTCTTTTGGACAATGCGACCCAAAAGAAGCTTTGGCTCAGTCGTAATGTGAGATATTGGGTTCTAGCCCTAAGCCTTATTTTATCGTTCATCACGGGTGTTGCAGCATTCGAGATGATAAGCCCTATCGGTATTTTGAGTAGAGGCATCATCTTTGGAATGGGTATGAGCGTTGCACCTATACTCTGTATTTATTTGTTTGATCTTTTTGCTGTGAAAAATGGCTGGTGCGGACACATCTGTCCTTTGGGAGGTTTTTACTCTCTTGTGGGACGTTTAAGTCTGATACGTGTTAAACACGATCACACAAAATGTACGCTGTGCATGAAGTGTAAAGAGATTTGTCCTGAAAAACAGGTTCTTGGCATTATCTCCAAACAAAGCGGTGCGATTGTTTCTGGAGAGTGTACGAACTGTGGCAGATGTGTAGAGGTGTGTGAGAGTGATGCACTCTCTTTTGGTGTGAGAAATTACATTAACACAAATGTAGGAGAAAAAGAATGATTAGTACAAAAACATTGATAATGGTTTCTTTGTTAGGCGTTATGGTAGCCAGCGGATGCGCGGTATCTCAGTCATACAAAGAAGAGGAACTAGGACTTAGAAAGGTCGATCTCTACAGTGAAAAAACAGTTGTTGCTGAGCCAACATCATACTCTACTGTAGCAGCAGGTGAATCTAAAGTGATTCAAAGATCGTTTGAAAATGCACCTCCGATGATCCCTCATGATGTCGAAGGTATGTTGGACATGACAAAAGAGAATAACGCGTGTACGGGTTGTCACTTGCCTGAAGTTGCTGAGGCAGTGAAAGCGACTCCAATTCCAAAATCGCACTTTTTTGATATGAGAACACAAAAAGTGTTGACTGAAATGAGTCAAGCGCGTTACAACTGTTCAGCATGTCATGCGCCACAATCTGCCAATGAGCCTTTGGTTAAAAATGAATTCCAACCAGAGTATCGTAAACAAAATGGTGCACAACGTTCAAACCTTCTTGATACACTCAATGAAGGCGTGAAGTAACCATGACAAATGGCAGCAGAAGAGGGGTTCTTACCTCTCTTTTTGGTATGAAGAAGGCGCAAAAAATTCAAAATGAGTTGTGTGTGCGCCCACCATATCATCAAGAGGGATATGCTTTTTCTGAGATTTGCGTTACATGTCAAGATACGCCTTGCGTGAACGCATGCGAAGAAAACATTATCTTCCTCGATGCTGCACATACTCCTTGCTTAGACTTTACCAAACGCGGTTGTACGTTTTGTGAAGCGTGTGCAAGTGCATGTCCTAGTGGAGTACTTGATCTTAGTCGTAAAGATGAAAAAGATCTACAGGTAAAAGCTGAAATTGATATTATGTCATGTATGGCATGGCACCAAAGCTTATGCAATAGCTGTTTGGATGCATGTGAACCTAGAGCCATTCTCTTTTTAGGACTGTTTAGACCTCATATTGAGATGGATGTATGCAATGGATGCGGTATGTGTATAGGCATCTGTCCTAGCAGTGCAATTGGCATAAAATACGAGGAGAAAGCATGAAATATTTTCTACTCTTAGGTGTTATTAGCAGTTTACTTTTTAGTGCAGAGCTTCAGCCACGAAGTGTCATTGAAGCCAGTGGAAATGTACAGCAGGTTGCATTTGTTGATGGCAATATCATCGCTGGAACCAGTGCTGGAACGCTAGAAGTATATAAACTCAGTGATGCAACAAAACTTTCAAAAATAGAATTTCCTAAAATCAAAGATTTTACAGGAGATGAAGTTTCTCCAAAAATTTTCTCAGTCGATATGATAGAAAAGACCCTTTTAGCGGTTGTTCAAGCAACCAATGGTTCACGTGAGCTCTATCTTATTGAAGATGGAAAACCAAAGGTACTGATAGATTCAAAAGCCAATTTGTTTATCTCAAAAGCGAAATTTGTCGATAAAAATCGCATTTTAGTGGCCCTTTTGAGTAATGAGATGCTTTTATGGGATGTCAAAAACAAAAAAGAGATTTACCGTATACAGCCCAATCCATCGCATTTTAGTGACTTTGCTTTGAATGAAAGCAAAACGATGGCTGCTAGTTCATGTGAATCAGGAGAGATTACCCTTTTTGATGCTCTTAGTGGCAAAATCATAAAAGTACTCAAAGGTGCTAATGTCGACAATGTTTATAAAGTAGATTTTAAAAAAGAGAAAGTACTCTGTGCAGGGCAAGATAGACGAGGCATCGTTTATGATGTGAGCAGTAGTGCATATGATCGCTTTGATGGTTCATTCCTACTTTATGCAGGCGCCCTTAGCCCGAGCCTAAAATTTGCGGCTTTTGCTTTTAATGAACAAAATGATATTGTCCTGTTTGATCTTGCATCGAAAAGCAAAGCTCATACACTAAAAGGACAAAAAAGTACCCTCAATACCATCGTCTTTGCGAACGACAAAGAACTTGTAAGTAGCAGTGACGATCAATTTATTATGATTTGGAGACTCCCATGAATATTTCTAGTATAGTGATACAAACCAAGCCTGAGTATGTTGAAGAGATTATCGCTGTGTGTGAAGCGAATGATTTTTGCGACTACCATTTTCACGATGTAGAAAAAGGTAAGATCATTGTCACGATCGAAGGTGAAAATATCGATGAAGAGATGGCTAAGATGAAAAAAATCGAACAAATTCCTCATGTGATTTGTGCCGATATGATGATGGCATACAGTGAAGATGAACTCGATGCCGAGAGAGCAAAACTGGAACAAGCAGACGTTGTTCCTCCTATCTTAAACGATGAAACAATTGCGCTTAAGGACATCGTCTATAAGGGTGATTTGAAAAAGAAAATACATTAAGGTCATACCATGCAAACGACGTATCAGATGTTTACGGAAACCATTGTTCCAAATGATGAACTTATCGTCTCTCGTACAGACTTAAATGGCAAAATAACCTATGCCAACGAAACGTTTGCTCAGATTTCTGGTTATGAGATCGATGAGCTTATCGGTAAACCTCATAATATCGTTCGTCATCCCGACATGCCTCACTCTGTCTTTAAAACACTGTGGGAGACCATCAAACGAGGCGAGATGTGGAAAGGGTATGTTAAAAACTTGCGTAAAGACGGTGGGTATTACTGGGTTTATGCTGAAGTCTCAGGTGTTTATAAAGATGGCGTCTTAATAGAATACAAATCGCTTCGTGCCCCAATGGATGAGGAGATGAAAGCAAAAATGCAGAGCCTTTACGATGAAAAATGCGAACGTGAAGAGCAAAAAAGTCGTGTGGTTGTCTATCTTCAAAGCGACCTTGTTCATAAAGTCGAAACACTTGCACGTGAACAAGCATGTTCAGGCGATAAAATCATCAATGATATCCTAAGCGATACACTCTTCTAATCTTCTCATGATGGATTGAAATGCAAACGCATTTTGATCCATTCCTCTATTTTTACCCAATATAACTATTTCTCGATATTTTTAATACAAAGAGCTAGCTATTTACATTTATACTTTTCTAATTAATAAAAGTATATTCTTATAATTATATTTACTAAAAATTATATTAGGAGTAAGAATGGATGAAGTTCTTGCCTGTGAAAACAGCAGAGTAAAATTTTTCCCCATTATGATGTATGCGATGGTAATGGGTATGAGTGGATTGACGATTATGTACCAAAAAGCGGCTCTTTTTTTATCGTTTAACGAGATGATAGGAACACTTTTGATGGCATTTTCAACCACGTTGTTTGTGGTCATCTCTCTTATCTACCTTGCGAAATTCATCAAATACACTTCTAGCGTTCAAAAAGAGTTTTCACATCCGATCAGACTCAATTTTTTTGCGGCAATTTCGATTTCAATGTTGATGTTAGCGATTATTTACAAAGAGGTTAATGTAAACGTTTCGGCTCTTTTTTGGTACGCGGGAGCTACGCTTCATTTTTACCTTACTATGCACACCATCTCTTTTTGGATCAATAACAATCAAGAACTCGATCACTCTAACCCTGCATGGTTTATCCCTGTGGTGGGCAATGTCCTTGTTCCTATAGGTGGCGTTGGATTTGCAAGCCAAGGAGTGCTCATGTACTTTTTTAGTTGTGGCATTTTCTTTTGGGTAATCCTTTTTGCCATCTTGCTCAATCGTATTATTTTTCATCATCAGTTAGCGGTGAAGTTTATGCCAACCATGTTTATTCTCATTGCTCCTCCGGCGGTTGGTTTTATAGCTTACTATAAAATGTTTGGAGTGGTTGACTTCTTTGCGACAATGCTGTTTAATCTAGCACTGTTCTTTACGCTTCTAGTGGCGTTTATGTATAAAAATTTTGTTAAAATCAAATTTTTCATCTCATGGTGGGCATTTGTTTTCCCTCTTGCAGCTATGGCTATATGTTCGATGTTGATGTACCATGAAACTAAAGATGCAATGTTATTGGCTCTTTCTTATGTGATGGTAGCTGTCACAACGGTGGTTATTTCGATTGTTATTTACCAAACGATAGCACATATATGCAAAGGCGAAATCTGTGTCCAAGAGTAAAAACGCTCAGTATTGTTATTACATTTAAGGAAAACCTATATGAAAAAAACACTTTTTATGGATAAGTATCCTATTCATTCGTTGACGCTCTACAAAGAGAAGCTTCAGTATAAGAGTATGACGCAGTTAGTTGAGTATTTTAAAGAGAAGATTACTACCCATCCAGTAGCTCATTTTATCGCTATTTTCGATCACTATGCTCATACAAAGGCACTTGGTGGAGAGATCATGGAAGGATTAAAAGATGTTCAAAATGTTGTCTTCTGTTTTGGAAGTGCTATTCCTAGTACCAGCATGGTTGCGGTTCGTCCACGAAGTATTGGTATTTGCGAATTTGAAGATCGCTTTGTCATTGAATTTATGGAAGCACCCAAAGAAGAGCTTCACGCGGTAATGCAAGCATGGGTCAAAGCTTTGGTAGAGTAATCTACCAAAGTGCTGTAATCTCGTTTTCTGTAATCGCTTCTTTTAACAGTACAGAGACCCCTTTGGTCGAGAGTGTACTTTTAAATCCCTGCCCAATAGTGCTTGTAATAAAGACATTGACACGCTGGTTGACAAAAAGTTCACTGAGTGTCAATGAAGGTTTTGCATTCTGCAGTAAAAGGAGAGGATTTTCGATCATATGATGCTCACTGATCTGATGTTGTTCAAGTGTAAAAAAATGAATATATTTACTTTTTGGGCTTAGTCCACTATACGGCGAAGTGCTATTTTCACTACACAAGGCAATCACATAACGCTCTTTGCTATTTTCAAGATGCAGTGCCTTTCCTCCAAGAAGTGCTAAGGCAACTTTATTTCGTGCTGATTTAATGATACGTGCAAATGTCGGGCGAGATACTTCCATCTTGAGAGCGGCTTCTTCTTGATAGAGCTCCAATAAATCCATCAAATAGAGTGCTTCCACTTCTTCGGCTAAAAGGGTTATCGTTTCGCTTGAAGTATGCTCTTTAGGAGAAAAATCATTACAAAGAGGGCGAAATGAGATGGAGCGTTTACTTTTATGTCGTGCCATACAACCTCTTTATATCTTGATAGCACATTATAACATGATTTAAAAATACTTGACATATGTTCATTATAGTAGTATTATTTTGGTCATATGTTCAAAATAATTAAAAGGATAAAAAATGGTCATTATTTTCCCAACGATGAAAGAGGAAGGACTGAGCGCAAAAAGAGGTGCACACTTTGGTAAGGCAGCATTTTATACAGCTGTGAGTGTTGAAAATGGTGCGGTTAAAGAGGTCAACGTGCATAAAAACCCTGGTCATGTTACAGGAGGATGTGCTAATGCCGTAGCAAATATACAAGCTCTTGGTGCAGATACTTTGGTTGTTTCAGGCATTGGTGGTGAGCCATTGAAAAAGTTTTTAGCGGTGAATGTTGCCGTCTATTTTGATGATAAAAATGCAACTGTAGAAGAAGCTCTTAAGGACTTTTTAGCGGGAAATACCCCAAAAATAGACCCAAATCATACCTGCTCACACCATTAAGCATTTCTCCTCTATTAAAGACGAAGCAGATACAAATTCCCATATTTAAGATGATTTAAGGTACACTTGAACATTCAAAGTTAACTATAAAGGTCATAAATATGGGTTTAGGTGTCGGTATCGTTGGACTCCCAAATGTCGGAAAATCAACTACATTTAATGCATTAACCAAAGCGCAAAACGCAGAATCAGCAAACTATCCTTTTTGTACAATCGAGCCAAATAAAGCGGTCGTTCCCGTACCAGATCCTCGTTTAGAAGAGCTTGCAAAGATCGTTAATCCTGAGCGCATTCAACACTCTACAGTCGATTTTGTTGATATCGCAGGCTTGGTTAAAGGGGCAAGTGCGGGTGAAGGACTTGGTAACCAATTTCTTTCAAACATCCGTGAAGTAGAAGTCATCTTACACATGGTTCGTTGTTTTGAAGATGAGAACATCACCCACGTTGAAAACAGCATCAATCCTCTTCGTGACATCGAAATCATCGAAAGCGAGCTTATTTTTGCGGACGTTCAACAGTTAGATAAAAAACTAGATCGTCTTAAACGTCAAGCCAAACTTGAAAAAGGTGCACAAGCACTTGCTGAGATTGCAACGGAGTTAAGAGCGCACCTTGATGAGATTAAGCCTGTAAGCACCTTTGCACGCAAAGATGATGAAAACTTCCAAGCACTCGATAAAGAACTTCGCTTCCTCTCTAACAAAACCATCATTTACGGTGCGAACGTTGATGAAGCAGGACTTTTAGAAGAAAATGAGCACGTTAAAGCAGTAAAAGCACATGCAAAAGAAGTGGGTGCGGATGTGGTTGTGTTATGTGCGAAAGTCGAAGAAGAGATGATCGCTCTTGAAGAGGAAGAGGCGGAAGAGTTTTTAAAAGAACTTGGCATCGAAGAGTCAGGTCTTAAAAAAATCATCCGTCTAGCATTTGATAAATTAGGTCTTGCTTCGTACTTCACCGCGGGTGTCAAAGAAGTTCGTGCATGGACGATAGAGAAGGGCTGGAAAGCGCCAAAAGCGGCAGCCGTCATCCACAATGACTTTGAAAAAGGGTTCATTCGCGCGGAAGTCATAAGTTACAATGATTTTATCGCTTACAAAGGTGAGGCTGGCTCAAAAGAGGCTGGTAAAATGCGCCTTGAGGGAAAAGAATACGTCGTTCAAGATGGCGATGTAATGCACTTTAGATTTAACGTATAGACTTAAAAAAGAAGCTACTTAATTCGTAGCTTCTTTTTTTAAAAGTATTCTGATTAAATTATTGCTTATAAATAGGATATTGCTTTCCAAAATATTTACATGCTATGTAGCTTGTTATGTTTGCAGCTAAGTTATGGTTACTATTGTCTTTTTCCAGCTCATCATAAAAACTGGTATGAAAATGTTGTCCAATCTTTTCATTATTCCTAAAAAATTCTAACTTAACGCTCTTCATCCTTGCCATGACTACAGTCGTATCAAATCTACCAGTTTGTGGATTATTTGGGAAAGATATTTGTATAGTCAAATCATCTCCTGTGGGGATAGAGAGTTGTTGGAAATTATCTCCAACAATTTTTTGAAGTTTAATAAGCTCTTTATTATCGGTAGGCACAATTTCTATATTTGCAGAATTAAGTTTACCATTGAACCCAAAAGTAGATGGAATTTCATTTGTTTTTTGTTTGATTTGTGAGCGAGGATATCCTCCGACACCCGAATTTGTTATATCCATATCTGATGTAGTTACATTTGTCATTGGGCGTGCAAGATCTACAATTTCTTTTGTTCCTGCTTGCATATTTTTACATGTATAATAGCTCATTGTTGAAATATGATCTTTAACGGTAATCCAATGTAATCCTGGTTCTACTTGGAAGTAAAGATAATATGAAAATGACAAAGATTCATAAATAGATGCATTGTCATCAATGAAAATGGTAGCATTTGTTGTATATAAAGCTCTACTCATAAAGAGAAAAAGATCAACTTTTTCTGGGTTACTTACTGTATCACTTTTGTAATCTTTAATGTTAACAGTTTCTTTTGGCATTCTAGCATCACTTATTGCAGCAGCTATACAGCCTGTAAAAAGAAAACTAATGAGACAAAACAAGCTTGAGAATAATAGTTTTTTCATAGGTAGCCTTAGATTTAATTTTATATCATTTTAGACAAACTAAGGCTACCAAAATATTACTAATGTAAGTATTAAAGTTATTTAATATGATAAATTACTATATATGTTGTCATACAGAAATTTATTGTTTTTCTTAGTCTCCGCTTTCACATTTTCCATCATACGCCATAATGCCATACTCAAGATTTATCACCGTTTTATAACCCATATGTTTTAAAATACGCTGACAATACGCACTTCGGCTTCCGCTGTAACAGTAAACAATGACAGGTGTGTTTTCTTGTCCGTTTAGTTGTGAAAGAGCATTGTGAAAGCTGGTGGTTGGGATGAGGTAGTCTGTACCTTTGATGCGGTTGCCTATCCATTCCATCCATTCACGTGTATCGACAAGATTAAAGGATACTTTGCCATCTTCTCTTGCTTCGAGCAGGGATTCAAGTTCACTACCATCTAACTGCTCTTTTTTCAGCAACCCATCACACTCTTCTTTGCTAAGGCCACGTGTATGGGTATGTGCTACTTCTTCTATACTCTCTTCTTGTGCGAGTTCTTTGGCGTGTTCTGGGGTACAAAAGATTGTACAGTGGCATTTGCCATGCTCTGGGATTTCAACGCTGAGTGCAGGCGTACAAGGACACAAACGGTTACCTGCTTTGGCTTGCTCTTCGGGTGTGCTTCCTATGACCATAAAACAAGGGCAGTAGCGCTTGCCGTAGATGAGTTTATTGCGCGTTAAGCCTTGTTGTATGGATTCTTTCACTTCCGTGAGTGGGGTGTAAGCAAAGCCAAATTGTTCGCAGACTTTGTCGGTAAAGGCTTCTGTTTTTTCAAATTCTGCTAAAAATTCTGCTGAGTTCATATCTATTTTAGTTATCAAATATATTCCTTTTTTTTATTCTCACCATTATAGAGAGTTTGCATTGGAAGAAAATTAAAAGAAATGTTTAGCTGCAAATTTTTCTAAAAATGTCAAAATCGTACATACTCAAACTCTTTTTGCGATTTTTTTGCTCTTTTTTTGCTTTACCATTTCTTCAGTTGGTTAAAAAAATAAATTAAAAAAAGAGTTTAAGATGCAAACGACTTCAAGACTAAACGACGTTAAACACCTTCGTGATATTTTCAATGCTCAAAACTCTAAAGCACTTAAAAAGGCTTTCGATGCACTTGGCTCTTCAATAACTATTTCGGAAGAGGATTTGGAAGTAGCGTTCAATCGTTACTTTGTAGGTCCGATGGAGCCTGTAGCAGACCCTTTTGCTTCGGTTTATCTGGACAATCCTGATGTGGTCATGTCTCAAAGTACCTTACAGGTAAGAGAACTCTACGAAACCATGGGCTTTACCTATCCTTTAAAAAACGTTATACCAGAAGATCATCTAGGGGTGGAACTCGATGCGTATTACCAATTGCTTTATCTCGAAGAGAAAAAAAACATAACCTACTTAAGTGAACTTCGTCACTATTTTTTACATGAACACATGAACCTTTGGGTGCCCCGTTTTATCGAGCGCGCTTTAAGTGAAAGTGAACATGACTCTAAAGCCATTACCTTTATTTTATTACAGCTCAAATCGTTATTGATAAGAGAAACAACTATACAAGGAGTTACCGCATGAGTTACTCAAAGGAAAACGTTGAATCCATTGTGAACAATGGACTCAGCCGAAGAAGTTTTTTAAAAGGGCTTGCAGCCAGTGGTGTGTTGTCATCATTTCCAGGAGGTATCCTCCAAGCAAATGAAGACCTCAATACTAAAATACCGTATTTAGGTGAGAAGAGCTATCAAACATTCCGCAATGCCTGTCCTAGAAACTGTTATGACACCTGTAGTATCAAAACCTACGTTAAAGATGGTGTTATGCAGTTTATCGAAGGTGCACAAGAATCAACCTATACCAGAGGTGGGTGTTGTGTAAAGGGTAATTCGTATGTGAAGAGAGTTTACTCTGCACGTCGTTTAAAATACCCAATGATGCAAGTAGGTGGTAAAGGCTCAGGTAACTGGAAGCGTATCTCTTGGGATAATGCGATCGATATTATCGCTAAAAAGCTACTCGAGATAAAAAAAGAAGATGGCACACTTTTAGGTGCAGCCCTTACAAAATACTCTGGTAACTTCGGTATTACGCATTATGGTATTGAGGGTATGTTTAATTCTATCGGCTATACCACCAGACTTGCGGGAACACCGTGTTGGCCAGCGGGCATTGATGCGCAAAACCTTGATATGGGAGATATGTGGTGTAACGATCCTGAAGAGATGAAAGACAGTAAATTTATCATCCTTTGGGGTGTTAATCCTGCTGCAAACTCTATTCACTCGATGAAATACATCTATGAAGCGAAGAAAAAAGGTGCTAAAGTTGTTGTCATCGATCCTGTTTTCACGGAAGCCGCTTCCAAAGCGAGTCAATACATTCAGATCAAAGCAGGCACTGATGGTCTCTTAGCGCTTGGTATGGCAAAAATCATCATTGAAGCGGGATTGCATGATCAAAAATGGCTCGATGCAAACTCAAAAGGGTACAAAGAGTACAAAGCGTATCTTGATAAAGAGATCAAATTAGATAACGTTTCCAAAATCACAGGCATTCCTTTAGCGATGATTAAAGAGTTGGCTTTATCGTTCGCCAAAGCAAAACCTGCGACCATTTGGATGGGGTATGGTATGCAACGTCACACCAATGGTGGCTCAATGATAAGAGCGATTGACGCATTCGTCGCTGTTTCTGGAAACATCGGCAAATACGCAGGTGGAGCACGTTATGGACACCTGAGTACTTGGGGCTTTAACTATGCAGCACTTTCTCAGCCAAAACCAGAAGGCAGTGTAGGGTACAGTGGACCAGAAGGTGCTAAAGGCGAGTTTGCTCAAGTGGGTGGTGCAAAAGCTGCTTATACGGATCGTTTCTTAAACATCAACAAAACTGCGCGCGAACTTTTAAATGCTAAAGAGCCAAAAGTAAGACTGCTTTGGGTGGCATGTAAAAACGTTTTTGCGCAAGATTTTGACCGCAATCAACTTATCCGTGCATTCCAGCAACTTGATCTTGTTGTAGTGGCAGACCAGTTCTTCAATGAAACTGCTAAATGGGCAGACATCGTTCTTCCCGTTGCGACGCAATTTGAAGAGTACGATGTCAACGTCTCTTACTGGCACTATTGGCTAACACTCAATGAGCAAGCGATTAAACCTCTGTTTGAAGTCAAATCAGACCTTGAAATTGCAGCGATGCTCTCAAAACGTATGAATCAACTTCAAGCTGGCTCGTGCACCTTCCCTCAAAGTGTCGATACCAAAGCGATGATGGTCAAAGAGTTTAACCCTGGCATTTACGAGCAATTTGGCATCAAATCATGGGAAGAGCTCAAAAATGGACCAGTGAAAGCCAAAGCGGTTATTCCATATGCCGATGGCAAGTTTAAAACACCAAGCGGTAAGTTTGAGTTTTACTCCGATAAAGCGTTAGAGCTTTTTGGAAGCGCCTTGCCAGCGTATCTTGAAGTGCGCAAACCGTACGATAAATTCCGTATGACTTCACCGCATAGCAGATGGAGCCTCCACTCTCAGTTCCAAAACTTAGAATGGATGGAAGATGTGCATCCTGAGCCATACGTGTACATCAACCCAGACGATGCCGAAGCCAAAATGGTTAAAGAGGGCGATACGGTAGCTGTCTTTAATAAACAAGGGCTTTTACGAGTCAAAGCCAAACTCACAGACAATGTACAAGCAGGTACACTCTTGATGTACGAGCAATGGTATAACAACAACATTTACAACGTCAATGAACTGGTCGATGACACGAGCTCAGATATGGGTGCATTTAAAACAGGTGCTCCTGGTGTTGCCTTGCACGATACCTTTGTCAATTTTAGAAAACTATAACAGGAGATTGTGATGCAAAAAGCTTTTTTAGTCGATGGCAGTCTTTGCCTAGGATGTAATACGTGTGCAATGGCCTGTAAAAATCAGTACCATCAAGATAAAGGAATTTTGTGGCGTAAAGTGCGTGAAATAGGTGCGGAAGAGTATCATCACGATAATAACAATATCTTACCAGCGCTTACATCATATCAAAAAGCGCCAAAAGCGCAAATGCCTATGGAGCGATTTTATTTTTCATTGGCATGTAACCACTGTGAAAATCCAGCGTGTGTGGCTGTATGTCCTGTTGGAGCGCATACGAAAGACCCAGAGACTGGTATTTGTAAGCATGACCAAACGATTTGTATCGGGTGTGGTGGTTGTGTAAAAGCGTGTCCATTTGGTGCTTCAAAGTTTAATGAGAAGATGAATCAAGCCGAGAAATGCAGTATGTGTTGGGAGAGACAAGCCGATGGTAAAACAACAGCGTGTGTACAGTCTTGCCCAGTTGGCGCCATTGCCATTATAGACTTGCATGATCCAAAATACAAAGAGTACGCCAATGCTGCGCCTATTGGTATAGACTACGCGATTAATGCAGAGACAAAGCCTAGTACGCGCTTTATTCATCCAACGATGCCAAAAGAGGTCTATAGACTTCCAAAAGGATAACGCCATGAGAGCAACACTTCTTACGTTAGTGTTGGCTTACAGTGTTGTGTTTTCTTACGCTTGGGGGAATCCTCCCCCAAGTACCTGTAGTTTTGGAGACCCACATTTTGAGGCATTGTCGCATCAAAATGTTACACTTATAGAGCCTAAAAACTACGTGGTTGGCGAAGAAAACTTCGTTATAATACAGCTCGAAAAGCCTGAACTTCCCTCTGGTTATATGGTAAGCGTTTTTGTGGATACCCTCACATCACCTAAAGGTGAGCCTGAAGTACAAGGTTGGTACCCGAAAACAAGCATAAAGCCTTTGGATGAGGGAGTTTATGAGATGTCAGTTCGCGTGAATCTGATGTATAAAGGGAGCTGAGGCGGTATTTTGGTTGCAAGTCTTGCAAATACAAAGATTCGTTTTACCGCAAGAAAGTCAAAATGACAAGGAGCATCAAACGTGGATAAACTGTTTTTAGAACGATTGAAAACGCTCAAAATTCTCTATGCTGAAGATGAAGAGGGTATAAGAGATAACATCGCAGCATCGCTTCGTTACTATGCTAAAGAGGTCATCGAAGCAGAGAATGGAAAAATCGCACTAGAGCTCTACAAAAGTGAACATCCTGACATTGTAATTACCGATATTTTAATGCCTGTCATGAACGGTGTGGATCTTGTAAGAGAGATTCGTAAAACCGATGAAATGACACCACTTGTCATTATTTCTGCGCATACCGATAGAGAGTATCTGCTTAAAGTCGTTGACTTGCATTTAGAGCAATACATCATCAAGCCAGTAACACTCAATGGCTTGCTAGAAGCACTCTCTCGCTGTTTGAAGCGTATCGCTCAAACGCATACCATTGTCTATGAGCTTCCCTGTGGTTACATGTATGATCTGTCAACACTTTATGATACACAGAAATAAATATGTCTAGGCACTCATATCGTTTTGTAACAGTTTATTTTCAAAATCAACGGGTGACAAATAACCATTACTAGAGTGCAACCTCTGTC
>Ga0074197_1001040_pt1 | contig 26753 bp, 18 predicted proteins | sample EPASupsiteSAE305_FD_64526 | JGI IMG/M metagenome (GOLD analysis project Ga0074197, IMG submission 64526) | Bioremediated contaminated groundwater microbial communities from EPA Superfund site, New Mexico - SAE3-05 reassembly with SPADES | ecosystem: Environmental > Aquatic > Deep subsurface >...
GGGATAGAGCGCGCGGTGTATCTGCGGCCGGACTCCGACACCCTGTGGAGCGCGGCCGGAATATTCTTCGCCTCCGCCAATGAAACGGAGCAGGCCGAATATTATTTTTCAAAGGCGCTCCAGCTAAACCCCAATAACGGAGAGGCGTATTACAGCCTGTGCCTTATAAGCAGAAGAAAACACTCCCTGCCGGAAGCGAGAGCTTACTGCAGGCGCGCGATGGCGCTGGGCTATCCGGTCTCTCCGCACATAATCGCCCTGCTGGGGGCCGGGGAATGAAACAGCTCTGGCGGCTGAATCCAGTCCGTCCGGCAATGACACAGCTCTTTGCCCTGCTGGCGCTGATGCTGGGGCTTTTCCTGCTGCTTGAGGTACGCCACCCCTGTTTTTTCCTCCAGGACGACAACCGCGCCGTGGCCCTGGCCGACATAAAGACCATACACGATTCCCTGTCCGGCGGCATTCTTCCCTCGTACAACTTCAACCAGTTCCTCGGCTACCCGATGTTCACCGGTCACCCAGCGCTTTACCCGCCGGCTTACGCCTCAATCGGCCTTTCCAAATTTCTGTTCGGACATATCTTCGCCGCGCTGGACATCTACGCCATATCCCATCTGCTGCTGGCCGGGGCGGGCATGCTGTTTTTTCTGGGCGCGGCGGGCATTGGCGGCACGGCGGCGTTCTTCGGCGCGCTTGCATGGGGACTGTCGCCGATGGTGGTGCACGCCGGGGCCAACTGGATAACGGTGGCGGTGGCGGCGGGCTGGCTTCCCTGGATGCTGTTTGCCGCGCTTTCTTTCCTCAAAAGGCCCTCTCCGATCTCCTTCGCCGCCATGTGCGCGGCGCGGACGGCGCTTATGTTCCAGGGCTACCCGCAGTATTTCATTGTCGCCTGCCTGTTCGAGGTATTGTTCGCGCTGTCCTTCACGACGGCGCAGGACACGGAGTTGTCCGAAGCAGTCAAAACAGACGACATTTTGCGCCTGTGCCGGCGCAACCTTGCCGCGATTGTACGGGAAAAGACCTTCCTCCTCTATCTGTCGAGCTTTGTTTTCACCGCGGCGCTGTGCGCGCCGATAATCTTGCCAGCCTTCGACATGGTGGCCGAGTCCAAAACCAGGACGGGAGCGCTTTCATTCGCGGAATTCTCCTATCTCAACCTCAGCCTGATGGAGTGGCTGAAGGGACTGGTATACCCCTTCACTCATTACGCCGGGCATGTGGCGGAACAAAAGCAGATGGACAAGCTGTCCTATCTCGGCTACATTCCGCCTCTTTTCATCGGCTGGAAACTGGGCCGCAAGAGGACATTCAGCCCCGCATGGCCGGCGGCCATGCTCTGCGCCGCCATAGCGTGGCTGTGGGCTCTCGGCGCGTTCAATCCCGTCGAATATTATGTGCCGGTGCTCAACCGCTTCCGCTGGCACTTCAAGATGCTGCTGTTCGCGGATTTCTTCCTCATAGCGGCGGCGGCAACGGCGGCTGCCGAATTCCTGGAGGAGAAAAAGTCCTTCCTGCGCCCGTCCGCATGGCTTTTCCTTGTCGTAGGCCTTCACTTAATCAACATGGGCGCTTTCTATCTGGCCGGGCCGCGCGCTGTCTTCCGGCTTTACGAAGAGAGCGTGCCCATGAAAGAACAGATGGGGGCATTCCTTTCTGACGGCAGGATAGCAACGGTCGGTTTTCCGCTCCGGCATGAAGCGGGTGCGGCGTCGCTGGGCTTCCAGTACGCCTCGCTGTTCGGGCTGTTCCACTTCGCCGGGTACGAGCCGCTCGTGCCGCGCCTCAACGCGCTGGAAACCGGCGGACTGAATTACGAAGCCAGCCTGACCGGAGACATAAGCCGCGAGCGGATTGTCCATATGAGGTCATGGGGCGTCAAATACTACGTCACGCCCAGCCAGCCCCCGGAACGCTACGTCAAAGCCCTGCACAGGGAAGGCATAAGCGAATTCATCATATCTCCGGGCAGGAATATCTTCCGCGACACGAACGCGGCCCCGCTGGCCAAAGCCCCTGACGGGACCCCCACGAAAAAGGTGGAAGCCTCCGCCGGAAGGCTGACGGCGCGGTTCGACAAGCCTTTTACCGGATGCGCGGAGCTCAATTTCCTTTATCATCCCATGCTCCGTCCCGAAGGCGAAGGACTCCGGCTTGAACGCTCCCCTTCCGGCAGGATAATGGCCTGCGCGGCGGAATCGGTCTCGCGAATAGCCATATACCCGTCCAATTCGGCCCTAAAAAAAGGTTTAATTATAATGTTGTGCGCCGCGGCGGCGCTGGCGGCGCTTTTTTCAGCCAAGAGGATTTTCAGATGAGAACAATGATACTGGGCGGAGGGCTTGCCGGACTTACGGCCGCCGCCACCCTTGAGGGAGACGTGCTGGTGCTGGAAGCCGAGGAAACCGCCGGCGGCCTGTGCCGCAGCTTTTCCTTCGCCGGCAGGCAGTGCGATTACGGTCCCCACATACTGTTTTCCAAGAACAAGGCCGCGCTGGATTTCCTTCTTTCCCTTTCGGACACGGAACAGCGCAGGCGCTCCAACAAGATTTTCCATAAGGGCAGGCTGGTCAAATACCCGTTCGAAAACCAGCTTTCCGCGCTGGACCCGGAAGAACGGGACTACTGCCTGTCCGAATTCCTGAAAAACCCGTATTCCGCCTATCCGGCGGAAAACATGCTCCAGTTCTTCCTCAAGACCTTCGGGGAAGGAATAACGCGCACCTATCTCCAGCCCTATAACGAGAAGATATGGAAACTGGACCCCAGCTTCATGGACACGCAGATGATGGAGCGCATACCCCGCCCACCGGAAGAGGATATCATCCGCTCCGCCAGAGGCGAGGAGACCGAAGGCTACCTCCACCAGCTTTACTTCAACTATCCCAAAAACGGCGGCATGGCCTCTCTTATAGACGGTCTTGCAAGACGCTGCGGCGAACGAGTGCGCATAAAGACGGGCGCGAAAGCACTCTCGCTCCGCAAAAACGGGGATGTCTGGATAGCGGAGACGGCGTCCGGCACTTTCGAGGCAGACCGGGTGGTCTCCACCATCCCGATACACGAGCTTTCAAAAATCTATTCCGGCCTGCCGCAAGCGATGACGGACAAGCTGCTTTGCAACAGCATACACCTTGCCATGCTGCATGTTAAGGAAAACAGGCTGGGCGACAATTACGCCCTCTATTTCGCGGACAGGAACACCATCTTCCACCGCCTTTCCAGACCGGCCTTTCTGGGCCCGGCCTACGCGCCGGAAAAAGGCGACACCGTCATGGCGGAGATAACCTTCCGCCACGGCAGCGCGCTGGCCGACGTGCCGCCGGAAAACGTGCTGCGCCGGACGGAGGAGGACTTCATCCGCCTCGGCTTCGCGGACAGGGACGGCATAATCTCCTCGGAGATACGCACCGCCCCTTACGCGTATGTGATATACGATCTGGACCACAGACTTAACACGGACGCCGCGCTGTCGCTGCTAAGGGAACAGGGGGTGTATTCCTGCGGGCGCTTCGCGGAGTTCGAATATCTCAACACGGACGCGGTCGTGGCCCGCGCGCTGAAACTTACAACGGAACTGAACGACAATGCCTGAAAAACTCAAGATATCAGTAGTGATGCCGAGCATGAACGAGGAAGGGGCGGTCGGCCCCATGATAGACACCATCAGGAACAGCACGTCCGATTTCGACTGCGAGATAATACTGGTGGACAGCTCGAAGGACCGCACGCCCGAGATAGCGAAAGAGAAGGGGGCGCGGGTCATAGTCCAGCCGCCGCGGGGACACGGGCTGGCACTGCGCGCCGCCATAGAGGCGGCCTCGAACCCGATAGTCATAACCTCGGACTGCGACAACACCTACCCGATGGAATACATACCCCGGCTCGTGAAAATGATTAATGAGGAAGGGCTGGACATAATTTCCTGCAACCGCCTGCACAAGGGTCTCGGCAAGGAAATGCCCCTCATGAACAAATTCGGCAACTGGGTTTTCGCTTTCCTTGTGCGCGTGCTGTACGGAATAAAGGCGCACGATGTAAGCACCGGCATGTTCTGCATGAAAAAAGAAGTGGCGGATAAGGTACGCTTCGAAACCAACTACGCCCTGCCGTGCGAGATAATAGTCCGTTCCTGCAAGGCCGGTTTCCGGCATCGGGAAGTGGACATCCCCTACCGCATAAGGATAGGCGAGGTTACGCTCAACAAGTGGCGCAGCGGCAAGGCCTACCTCAAGTGCATATTCAATTACCGCTTCAATCTGGGCATAAGCCCGTCAGAGCTATGAAGGCGCTCATAACCGGCGGAGCAGGCTTCATCGGCAGCCATCTGGCCGACGCGCTGCTGGCGCAAGGCTGCGAGGTTACCGCCGCGGACGACCTCAGCCGCGGCAGGCCGGAAAACATAGCCCATCTTCGCCGCGACCGCCGCTTCTCTTTCGTCAGGATTGATGTCTGCGACACGAAAAAGCTGCTTGGCGTCTGCAAGCGCGGGCGCTTTGATGTGATATTCCATCTGGCGGCAAATTCCGACATCGGCCTCGGCACCAAAGACCCGTCAACCGACCTGCGGAGAACGTTCATGACGACAGCCTCCGTGCTTGAATGCGCCCGCCTGGCCGCCGTGCCGGAGCTTGTGTTCGCCTCCACCTCCGCGGTCTATGGGGAACTGGGCGGCAGGCTGACCGAGGTCAGCGGCCCGCTGGCCCCGGTCTCTCTCTACGGAGCGGCCAAGCTTTCCTCGGAGGCGTTCATCTCCGCATATGCCTCTCTCTACGGGCTCAAGGCCCGCGTCGTGCGCTTCCCGAACGTGATAGGCGAACGCTGCACCCACGGCGTCATTTACGATTTCATGCGCAAGCTGGACAAAAATCCCCGCGCGCTGACCATACTGGGCGACGGCAGGCAGACCAAGCCCTACATGTACGTCAAAGACCTGGTGGACGCGATACTTTTTGTGCGGAAACACGCGAAAGGCCCCTTCCAGTGCTACAACACCTGCCCGAAAGGACTCACTTCCGTCAGGGAGATTGCCGGCATAACCTGCGCCGGTATGGGCCTGGAAAATGTCAAATACGAATTTACAGGCGGCGCTCGCGGCTGGAAGGGCGACGTTCCGCGCTACGAGTTCGATTGCTCCCGCCTTAGAAAACTTGGATGGAAAGGCGGGAACAGGACCTCCACCGAATCGGTAAAACTGGCGGTAAAGGCGATAATGGAATGCAGAACGTCAGGGCGGTAATACTTGCCGGGGGCAAGGGCACAAGGCTGGCGGAGATTTCAAACGGCCTGCCGAAGCCGCTCGTCCCGATAAACAGCGAGCCGATACTGAAACACCAGCTTAACGTCCTGCGTCGCTACGGCCTGCGCGACGTGACCATAGTGATACACCATCTTGGCGAGGCCATACGCCGCCGCATCGGCAACGGGGACGAGATGGGCCTCCGCATAACCTATTACGAGGAGATTGTCCCGCTCGGCACCACCGGCGCGCTCTACGACATGCAGGGTTCGCTGGCGGAGCATACGCTCGTCCTCTACGGCGACGTGATGTTCGACATGGACCTGGCCAGATTCATGCGAGTTCACCAGCAGTCCGGCGCGGACATCACGGTCTGCGCCCACCCGAACGACCATCCGCACGACAGCGACCTGCTGGCCCTCGCCAGTGACGGCAGGGTGACAAAAGTCTATCCCAAACCGCACGCGCCCGACGAATGGCTGCGCAACATGGTCAACGCGGGCATTTATGCGGCAAAGAAAAGCGCCATAGCCGCGTTCCCCAAAGGCAAGGCGGATTTCGGCCGGGACGTTCTGCCGGGGCTGGCAGGGGAAATGAACGTGCGCGCCTACGTCACGGCGGAGTACATAAAGGACGTAGGAACGCCGGAAAGGGTGAAAGAGGCGGAACGCGATCTCAGGTCCGGCAAGATTGCCCGCCTGAACCGCCAGAACTCCCGCCCCGCGGTTTTTCTGGATAGGGACGGAGTGATAAACGAGGAAACGGGGCACCTTTACAACATCGAGTATTTCCGCCTGCTGCCCGGCGCGGCGGAGGGCATAAAACTGCTGAACGCCAGCGACTATCTTGCCATAGTGGCCACCAACCAGCCGGTCATAGCGCGGGGCCAGCTTACGGAAGAAGGGCTCGGCAAAATATTCGCCAAGATGGACACGCTGCTGGGCCGCGAGGGCGCCCGGCTCGACGCCGTCTACTACTGTCCCCACCATCCCGACAAAGGCTTCCCCGGCGAGAACGCGGCCTACAAGACGGACTGCGACTGCCGCAAGCCGCGCACCGGCATGATAACGGCCGCGACGCGGGACTGGAACATCGACCTCAAGACTTCGTGGTTCATAGGCGACTCTGACAGGGACATAGAATGCGGCCGCAACGCGGGCCTGCGCACCATAGCCATAAAATCGCCGCGCATAAAGGAAAGAAGGGCGGATTTTGAATGCGCCGGCCTGGCCCAGGCGGCGGGCCTGATACTGGCGGGTGACAGATGGACCTGAGGGAACCGGACAACCCATTCCACATGAAGCTGGCCAAATGCCTGCCGTGGATTACGGCGGCCTGGGTGGCGCTGATGGCGGTATCGCTTTACACCGGCTTCCTGAATACGCTCATCCCCACCACGTGGCACGGCCGCGAAGGCTTCGATTTCTTTTCCATACCGCGCTCCTTCATAAACCTCATGCACGGGGAGAGCATCTATTTCACCCGCGCCTGTGATTACGGGCCGTGGTCCACCTGGTATCCGTATCACCCGGCCCTGTCGGTGCTGGCGGGCTCGTGGCTGTCGCTTTTCTCCCCTTGGACGAGCTTCGGCGTGTTCGTGGCATTCTCCTGCTGCCTGCTGTGGTTTTCCGGCAGGCTGTTCGCCGTCCGCACTCAAAACCCGCTCCTGAAACAGCTGAGCTATTTCTTCATGTTCTGCTCCACCGCCGCATACCTGATGCTGTGGAACGGGCAGATGCACGTTTTCGTGGTGGCCGCCGTGGCGATGGTGGCGGCGGACCTGCTGGACCTCATTAACGGGGGAGAAAACGGGGAATGGCGCGGACTGCGCCCCCTGCTGGCCGGAGGCCTGCTGCTCTCCCTGCTGACGAAACCGGTACTTGTCCCGGCGCTGCTGGCCCTCTTCTCCGTGCCGCGCTATAGACGGACAATGATATACTGCGGCCTTCTGTACATCATCGTATCGGCGGCATTCATAATGGTTCCTTTCCTTAATCCAAAGGCAATCGGCCTGGACGCGATAGTGGACGTCATACTTTACCCGGAACACATGTTCGCCGGAACGCGGACTCCGGACATGATGCTTGTTTCCTACAAGGACATGTACGTCCACGACAACGCCATACACTGGATAAACCTGCGAGACATCTCCTCCGGTATGGACAACGCCAGCTTCGAATTCTTTTCCCTGCAAAGCATGTTCATGAACATGTGGCCAGGCCTGATGAAAAACGCCGCCCGCCTCCCGCTACTGCTCCTTGGCGCGGGCTCCCTGCTGAATTTCGCCGTCAAGGGAGAGAGGGAGAGGGCCCTTGGGGCGTTCTTCCTGCTGCTCACCGCCCTTACGGCGTTTTTCGTAAGCTACAGCCGGGTTTATGAATATCACTACATGACCGCCCTGGCCACGGTTCCGGCGATGCTGCTCCTCCTGTACCGCGACGGCCCGGCTTTCGGCAAAACCGCGGCCGCGGTCTATTGCCTCTGCGCGGTGATAATAATGCTTCCCACGCCTTACTATTTCTTCCGCAATCCCGCGTTCGGGCATCACACCCATATTTTCGCCCAGCAGCCGGACAGATTCGTAGTCATCTGGCTGGGGCACAAGCCTTATGACTATATCCTGCCCCTGATGCGCCCCTTCCGCGTATTGCCCATAGTAATCATGCACGCGGCAGTCCTGTATCTTTCTTTCGAAACCATAATCAAAGGCATCCGGGCCAGACGCGGCTGAGGTCCCTGCATGGACATAAAGGAAACCGATTCCCCCCTCTGCAGAAAAGCGGCGCGCTGGCTGCCATACGCCATAGGCGCCTGGGTGGCGCTGATGGCCGTTTCGCTTTTCACCGGCTGGCTGGACAGGCTTGTGATAACAACCTGGCACGGACGGGAAGGCTTCGACTTCTTCTCCGTGCCGAGGGCGTTCATAAACCTGCTTCACGGCCAGAGCATATACCTGACCAAGCAGTGCGCCTACGGCCCCTGGGCGACATGGTATCCGTATCATCCGGTCCTGTCGGTGCTGGCAGGCTCGTGGCTTTCGCTGTTCAGCCCGTGGACGGCTTTCGGCGTTTTCGCGGCGTTCTCCTGCGGGCTGCTGTGGCTTTCCGGCAGGATGATGGCGTTGCGTGCCGCAACGCCGCTTCTTAAACAGCTTTCCTACTTCTTCATGTTCTGTTCCACCGCCGCATACCTGATGCTGTGGAACGGGCAAATGCACGTTTTCACCGTGCTTGCGGCCGCGCTCATAGCGGCGGACCTCCTAGACCTTGCCGGAGGAACTCAAACCAGAAAGCTATTCGGCATAAGGCCGCTCCTCGCCGCCGGACTGCTGCTGACGGTGTTTTCAAAGCCGGTCCTTCTACCGGCCTTTCTGGCCCTGTTTTCGATAGCGGAATACAGGCGCACCATGATTTATTCCGCCGCCCTATACGCGCTTGTTTCCCTGGCCTTCCTGACAGTTCCTTTCCTGAACCCCGCCGGACTTGGATTTGACGCGCTTGTGGACGCGGCCCTCCACCCGGCCCACATGTACGACCAGAGCATACGAGCCGGGCAGCAGTTCATGACGCTCAAAACGGAATACATGGCGGACAACGCCATACACTGGTTCAACATGGCGAACCTCGTCTCCGGCGTGGACGCGTCGGGCTTCGAGTTTTTTTCCGTCAAGAGCTACCTTACGCAGCTTTCCGGGGTGGAAATACCCAAGCCCATAACCATGCTGCCGGTCCTCCTTCTGGCGGCGGGCTCGCTGCTCAATTTCCGTGTAAAGGAAAAGGGGAAGCAGGCCTGCGCCGCCCTGTTCCTGCTGATGGCGGCGGTAACGGCGTTTTTCGTCACTTACGACAGGGCGTACGAATACCACTATATCACCGCGCTGGCCACCGTTCCGGCCATGCTTATACTCGCCTATCAGAGTCCCTTGAAATTCAGCCGGGGCCTGGCGGCCTTCTACTGCCTGTGCGCCGTCGTGATACTACTGCCTACGCCATACTATTTCCTGCAAAATGCCGCATACGGGCACCACACAAGGCTGTTCGCCTCTCAGCCGGACGGCTATATACCGGTATGGCTTGCGGCAAACCCGTATGAGAGCATTCTCCCCATAATCCGCCCCTTCCGGGCACTGCCGGCGCTAGGCATGTTTTCAGCCGCGATAATGCTGGCGTTTCAGGTCATATTGTCGGACCTGATGGACGGACAGAAAGAGATGGAGGACACGAAGACGGACCTTAAGTGGTCCATGCTCCTTTATTTCTGCGGAGGAGCATTGCTGCTGCCGCTTTTCTGGCACCAGATAGACGCGGACGGAATTTCCTACATAAGCATAGCTTTGCGCTACATTCAGGGCGACTTTTACGGCGCGCTGAACGGATACTGGGGCCCGCTTCTGTCATGGCTCATGATTCCATTGATAACGCTCGGCGCGGACCCGCTAAAAGCCGCGAAGGTTGTGCAATTCGCTTCAGGCGGAGTGGCCCTGTGTGGTCTGTGGCTTCTGGCGGACGGATTCGGGCTGCGGGGGATGGCAAGGCGGGTCACAATGATTGCCGCCGCGCCAATGGCGTGGGCGTTCTTCATGGTAGCCATATCGCCGGACCTGATGGCAACCGGCTTTGCCCTGCTTTATATGGGACTGCTTTGGCGCTGGAGACGGGAACCGTCATTCAGAAAAGGAATGGCGCTTGGCACGCTGGGCGCGCTGGCCTATCTGTCAAAAAGTTATCTGCTGCCGTTCTTCATAGTCCACTTTTCCGTATTCACCGCCGCGCAGCTTTACAAACTGCCGGAGGGCAGGAAAACGGCGCTGGCGCAGTTCGCGGGAGGGCTGCTCCTGCTCGCGGCGCTGTCCTCGCCGTGGATACACGCCCTTTCCGGCAAATACGGCGGCATAACGGTAAATACAACCGGGAAATACAACATGGCCGTGGTGGGCCCGGATTATATCGGCCACCCGATGAACTGGCAGGGATTCTTCCCCCCTTCGGACGACTCAGCCCTGAGCGTATGGGAGGACCCCGCCGCCATACCGGTCAAGACATGGAGCCCCTTTTCAAACCCGCTGCACCAGCTGAAGATTATACTCAGGAATCTGGGGTTCACTCTCTGGGCATTCTTCAGCGTGTCGGCCTTTGCGTTGCTGCTGCCGTTTATGCTGGCGGGCATGTGGAAGCAGGATTCCTCCTCAAGGGCATACATCCTGTTCGCCATTTTTTCACTCACGCTTTACTTTGCCGGCTATCTGCCAATAGTGACAAGGGCGCGTTACCTGTATCCGTGCTACTTCATCCTTCTGCTCCTCTCCATGCTGGCGGCGGAAGCGGTTGCCAGAAAATACCGGGCGGAGACGCGCCTGATTATATTTGCCGCAATCGCGCTTTCCTTCCTGTCCGCTCCGGCGGCGAATCTCTCGCAGAACATCAATTCCGGCAAACAGTATCCCGTCATGGCGAAAATACTGTCGGAAAAGTACGGCCTCTCCGGCAACATAGCCTCAAATGAAAACTGGATGGAAACGCTGTATGTTTCATATTTCCTGAGAAGCGCCGGGGCTCCGGTCCGCTACTTCGGGGAAATGCGAAAAGGACTTCCGTCCGGCGAACTCGCGCCGGAGCTTGAAAGGCTGAAGATAGACTATTTCCTTGTATGGCGGAACGACCGGCTAGCCCCGGACGGATGGAACGAGTTGACCGACGGGAATCTTAAAGACCTGCGGATTTACAGGCGCGGCGCAATCAGATAGTTCTGCGGCGGGGCTGCGGCCCCTCATCCGCTGGAGAAGCCGAAGGCCGGGCTTTAAGCTCGTAGAAAAATACCCGTTCCCTGCCGAGAGAAAAGGAAAGCATCTCCCTCTTGAAGAACAGCGCATCTATCTTTTCATTCATCCCCTCGAAGTCCCTTATCCCCATGCGGTTGGTGGCGTCGTCAAAGTAAAGTATGCACTTCTCCCCGGAAACCAGTTCATTCCTCAATTCCGGGCTTTCAACTATGGCCCTGGAATAGACCGCGCGTTGGAAATTGACCGAGCGTATTATGACCGGCGCGTTTGCAAGCACCACGCACTGCTCGGGCAGCTTTTCGTGCAGTTTGTCTATGGCGCGGGTTTCCAGCTCATAAAGGTCGTAACGGTACGCCGCCTTGCCGCCGTAGCTGAAAAGAAGAATGGCGAGACCGGCCGTCACCAGCGCGGCGGAAACGCGGGCGGTGTGGGATTCCGATTTAAGAATCCATTCCACCGTTGCCGCGGCGAACACGCAGAGCGCGGGATAGAACAACAGGAAAATCTTGGTCTTTGGGAAAACCCCGAAAGTAGTGCCGTAGACGGCGAACCATGTGGAGAAATAGAAAAGATACAGGGCCCCGCAATAAGCGCACAGGACGGCGAGCATGCGCCGTCTTTCGCGCCAGAAATAGAAAACGCCAAGCAGCGCAATCACGCCGAATGAGACAGGGTGAATGCTCCCGTTGAAAAATGACGGCAGCCACTCGACTGAATTATGCCAGAGGTTAGAGAGCGAGATGCTGCTCCCCTTTACCGCGCCGAAGGAATCGGCCTCCAGCCAATTGGTGGAACTCTGGAAAGCGGCGAAGCGCAGGAAATTGGGCACTGCAAATAGCGGAGGGATCACGCAGGCCAAGAGCGTGCCCGCCGTCAGGGCGGGCCGGGGACGGCGTAGAAGGAATATGCCGCCTATAAAGAGAACTGAGAACAGCCCCAGTTCGGGACGTATCTGCGCGGCGCAGGCCCAGGAGAAAGAGGACAGCCAGAGAAATTCCCTGTCCTCCGCGCGGTAATAGAGCATCGAGAAATATAACCCGGCGCACATGAAGAACAGCGCGGGTATTACCGTTTCCGCCGTCATGGACCATACCATGCGCCATGGCAGCAATGCCATGAAAAGAGAAGCGGCAAGAGAGCCCCTGTCGCCAAGCCCTGATTCCCGCGCGGCAAGGAATACCCAGAAGGGAATCAGCAGGCCCATTATACCGCACAAATAGATGGCGCTGTAGGCGCTTATGCCGAATATGTAAAAAACAACGCTCATCAGGAAAGGCCAGCCTATGGACTTCAGGTAATCGGCGGCAAAGCCGTGAGTCATGGTATTTTTTGCCGCTTCCATATACCAGAACTCATCGATATATAGAATGTTCTTCGGGTGGACCAGAAGGAACTGGAGCAGACCGCCAAGCAGCAGCACGCCCGCAAGGCAGAGCCATATCCTGCCGCTTATGGCCCGGAACCCGGCAAGCAGCTTGCGCCTGTATTCAAAGAGGCAGAAAAGCCAGCCGCCGAAAATCACAGCGGACGTAAGGGTAAGTCCATAAAGAAGAGTCATTTCCATGTCAGAGTCTCCGACTGAGAGAGCTTAACTCCGCCGGCGCGCAAAAGTTCAAGTTGTTTTTCTCCCTCGGCCCTGCGGCCGGATTTTATGAGCGACATCCCGAAAGCGTGCCGGTAAAGAGGGTTTTCAGGCTGAAGGGCAAGCGCCGCGCCGGACTGTTCTGCGGCGCAGGCGTAATCACGCAAAAGGTAACAGGCCCGGGCCGCGCCGAAGCGTGCGGCCGGATTATGCCCGTCTATAAGCGCGGCGGAAAGATAGGCGTCCTTCGCCCCGGCGTAATCTCCGGCAAGTGTTCTGGCCAGACCCAGATTCATGCGGGCCCGGATGTTTTTGCGGGAAATCTTCCCGGCCAGCACGAAATACTTTTCCGCGCCGGCCCTGTCGCCGGCCTCGAGAGCGCAGTTGCCCAGATTGACCGCCGCCTCGTCAGCGTAACCGTTGTCCTCAAGCGCGCGGCTGAAAAGCCTTACCGCCCCGGCCCTGTCGCCGGAAGCGTACAGGATATATCCAAGATTATTAAGGGCAGGTCCAGAACGGGGATTCAGCGCGACGGCCTTTTCAAACAGGGCACGGGACTCATCGGCGCGGCCCGAGGCAAGATATGCGTTTCCCAGATTGACCGCCGCAGGCACGGAGGCGGGAGCCTTATGGATATTGTCCTCAAGAAGCGTCATCTCGCTGTGCCAGACGCCGTTGCGGGAAACCGAGGCCGCGCCAAGCACTGCCGCCAGCGCGATGGAACAGCCGAGTATCGTTCCGCGCTTTCCGATGAAAGAGAATCCGAACGCCACGCCGGAAACGGCGGCCAGCATGGGAAGATACATCCTGTGTTCGAATATCACATCCTGCAGCGGAACAATAGAAGACTCGACCGACAGGAAAACAAAGAACAATCCGCCAAACAGCAGCGCGGGGCGGCTGCGCCTTAAAAAGAACGCGTATACTCCTGCAAGCGTCCCAAGCCCAAGGAAATAAGGCCACGCCTGCCCCATACCCGAAAGCAGCGGCAAATCGTAAAACAAGCGGAGGTCAGTCGGCACTAGCAGAAGACGGAGGTATATGAGTATCGAGCGGGGCTGGGAAAGCATGTAAAGCCAGACGGGGGATGCACCCTGCCCGGCAAGCTTGTCTATGTCCTTGTATGTTTCTGAGCCGGTCAGGATAAGCGCGGGGATGACGCAAAGCAGGGCAAAAAGCAAAAATATCCTGGCGGAAGCGCGCAATCCCCTACGGAAGACCAGCATATCCAACAGGAAAACCGCCCCCGGCAGACTGTAGGCCGTCTCTTTAGAAAAAAGGGCCATGAGCCCGCAAAGCAGGGACACGGCCAAATAAATCCTGGACGAAGTCTCCCGATATTCTATGTGGGCTAGCAACGCGCCCATATAGAAGAAGGAACAGAGCAGCACGCCGCGCTGGAAAATATAATTTACGGCCTGAGTCTGGAGAGGATGCACGGCGAACAGCAGAGCGCCGGCAAGAGCCGAGGCCGAGATTATTCTTCCCCCGGCCTGAGGGCGGAAAACGCACAGCATTTTACGGACAATGGCAAACACCAGCAGGGAATTAAGGAAATGCAGCAGAACCGCCGAGAGATGGAAAGGCAGTAACGAAAAATTCCCCATCCAAGCGTCCAGGGTAAGCCAGCCCATCGCAAGAGCGCGGCTGGGGAAGGAAGACATGGCGCCGCCTATATCGAAATTGCGCACGGCAGGATTGTCCAGAAGGAACGGAAAATCGTCCAGATGGAAGGAACCGCCAAGCGAATTGGCGTAGACAAGGCATACGGCCCCGGCAAGCAGAGCGGCCGCCGGACCAAGTCCCGTGCCTCCAGAAGTTGAACTGCCGTCAGGGGCGCGCATTGTCTTCCAGCCTGTAAATGTTCACTTTGGGTCCCGGCCTGGTCCATCCGCCGAAACCGGCATAGGGGATGAAAAAGGAATCATGCCCGTCAAAGAGCGCGGATGAACCATTCGCCGGGTCAAAGGAAACCGCGAGGCTGTAACCGGATAAATCGGCCTCCGGATTCCTTGAAAGCTTTTCGCCGAACGGCTCCACGGACTGCACAATCCATGCGGGACGCGCCGGATTCCCGTCCAGGTCGGTAAACGTCTTTTTTTCCGCGCTGTAACGCGGCTTGGCGTAGCCGGCGGCATGGGAACCGGCCAGTATGGCGTCAAAGCACTCCGCTTTCAAATGATTATTCTCCCCGCGCGCGAAAGCGGCCTCGTAAGCCAGGCGTTTATCGTCCACCGGGAAATACACCGCTGAAAAGGGATTGGCGAGCGCGCCAACGCTTTCCCCCGCCGGGACGCTGGCGGACAGCCATTCCGCCGCCAGAACACGAGTGTCCTTCATCGAGGCGAGCAGGTCAAACCTGACGGAAGCAACAAGCGGCTGTACGGCGCAGAGAGCGGCCAGCGCGACAGCCGCCGCCGGACGGCGCAACAGGACACCGGCCTCATAACAGGCGGCCGCCGCACCTACGCACACAAACGGCACCAGCGGCACGGCATAGCGCACGAAATGAGAGGAAATCCTTGTAAGCACCAGCGCGTAGGCCAGCGCGAACGAGAAGAACACAAGTCCCTGTCTGGGCCTGCGCCATAAGGCAAGAACGCAGCCGGCCATAGCCATGACAAGCATGGGCCAGCCGCAGCCGTAGCCAAGTGAAAAGGAGAACTGGTGCCACAGGGTTCCCGTCTGGCCGGAAACATGCAGACCGGTCAGATAGCGGTACGCCGAAAAAAACTTGCCAGGCGCAAGCAGCACATACGGATTGAAAACAAGAAACGCCGCCGCGCCCCAGCAGCAGAAAACGGCGAAACCGCCTATCCCGTCCCTGAAAGAGATCCGGCTTCCACCTTGCGGAAGGAAAGCCGCCAGCAATGCCGTTATGGCAAGCGGCGCGCCTCCGTACTTGGTTCCTGCGGCCAGACCGGCAAAAATCCCTCCCCACGCGAACAGCGAGACCCGCTTATCCTCCGCCGTCATCAACAGGGCGCAGGCGGAAGAGGCGATGAAAAACGTCATAGCCACATCCAGCACGCCGAAATGTGAGTCGCGCACATGAAGAAAGAATACGGCGGCAAAAACCGCCGCGATTAGTCCGGCAAGCCTTCCCCACAAGCGTTCGGCCGCGAGACAGACCGGAATGACGGTCAGCGCGCCCAGCAGCGCCGCAAGCCCTCTGCTCATCAGGTAAAAGGCGGAAGGGTCAAGAATGAATTCGGCGAGAGCGGAGGAGGCGGAAGGGAAATGCCCGAACAGCCGTCCCAACGCTATATAAACCGAGTAACACGCGGACAGCGGATAGATGAAACAGTAGGGATAAATCAGACTGAGCGGATTGAGTCCCTTGAACACGACGCCAAGGGCCAGGAAGGAAACCGTCGCCTCATCCGGCCTGGCGTGCGGCTGCGGCAGGCCGAAGCCAAGCCCCCACAGGCGCAGAAGCAGAGCCGCCAGAAATATAGCCACCAGAGCCTTTCTCTCCGAGCAGAACAGCGAGAGGCGGGCAAGGATGGACTTCATATCAGAATGAACCCTATGTGGGCTATGGTCGGGAGAGCCTGAAAAACCAGAAGGGCGGCGAAGAGCGCGGCGGTCCTGTCATCGCATTCCTCCATGAAGACCCCGGCACAGAGGCAGAACGGAACCAGCATGAAAAGCCACACGCGCGTCCCTTCCGCCCCGGCGAACGCTATCCCGTCCAACACCAGCAGGGAAAGCAGGGACGCGGCAAAAAAAACAACCTGAGGGAAAGGAAGCGTCTTCCTTGCTATTCGCACGGCCCCCCACCCCAGAGCGACGACTAGCGGAAGTCCGAGGTCGACCAGATAGGTCTTAAGGTTTATAAAGTAAAAAGACCAGTATTTTTCCCTTGGGAAAGGGAAATAATGGCGGTTCCCTGTCGAAGCGGCGGAGAGGTTCCTGAGATAACTGTAATCGAAAAATATCCACAGAATCAGGAGGCAGACTGCAATGGAAGCCGCGCCAAAACCCGCGAAACGCATCATATCGCCGACAGAAGCCTTGCGGGCATATATCGCGCAGGCCCATACCGCCGCCGTGGCGAAAAACAGGAACACAAGCGGGACCGGGTCGAACAGGGCGGCGCAGACCACAAGCACGCTGTAAAGGGCCGCCCAGAGCGGGCTTTTGCGGCGGACGGCCATTATGGCGGCCAGCAGCACAGCCAGAAGGAAAAGCGGCGTAATCAGGTTCAGCAGAGGGAAGAAATATGCCCTCTGCGGCGCGAACAGGTAAAAGAGCGAGGCGAACAGGGCCGCGCGCGGACTTTCAAACAGCAGTCTGCCGGACAGAAACACGAGAGCCGCGCCCGCGCAGGAAAGCAACAGATTGGCCATGACGGCAAAAAAAGCGCCGCCCCCCGCAAGAGCCAGAAGCTTGTAATAAAGAAGCTTGCCGGGAAAATTGGTGTGCAGATGCTGATGCGCCGGAAACATGCGCGCGAGATTATCGGAATGGACCATGATATCGCGCGCGGAAAGCATGGTGGAGGCGTCGTAAAATGACTCCGCCTTTATATTGACCATGATCTCCTCGGCGGAGAAAAGGCGGCGGGAATTTGCCGTAAGAAGGAAAAGGACTCCGCATACGAGCAGCAAGCCGGCCGCTGAGAGCCTGTTCTGTGGAAAGAGCCGGAGAGCCTTGAGCGTCAGCCAGAACACAATGGCCGCCGCGACCGCCGCGACCAGAATATCCATCCAGACCACGGAACCTATATATGGGAAAACCCAGTTCCACGTCACCCCGAAAACAATGGCCTTGCGCCAAAGCAAAACAGTGTAGGCCGCGACTGCCGAGACCGCGAGCGCGACAACCGGCATATCGCGTCCGGTCATAACGCGAGCTTCCTTTTAGCGGAGGCGGACCCGGTGGAATCGACTATCTCGAAAACAGAGACCTCGGAATTCTCATAGATTAGCCTGAAGCGCGCGTCCTCCCGGGCCCGGGCATAAAACCCCACCATCTTCATGGTGAAGACGTAACGTGCGCCGAAAGTTTCTTTGATAACGCCAGCCATATTGTCCACCGTCCCCATCGACATATCCTGATACAGGCGCTGAAGCTGCGGGGAATAATAGCGCATATACACTGGGTCCAGCACCACCAGATAATAATCGCGGGGATTGAAGTAGATGAGATACGGGGTATCGCTCCAGAGGGAATGGAACACAATCTCTCCCGGGGGGACATTGCGGCTCATCCATATCGCGGCGTCCTCGAGCGGCTGGTTGAATACAGCCTTCTGCGCCACGCGGATGGAAATCTTTCTGAATGAATAAGCGCCGAATACCGCCAGCACCACGCACCAGACGAGCAGAAAAGCCGCCTTGCGCGGACGGGAGTTCCCGCCAGTGTCGCTGAACCAGTCCCTTGCAAATGACGCCGCGGCAAGAGCGGACAGGGCCACCGCAGGATACCAGAAGCGCAGACTTACCATGGCGAGGAAACAGTATGTCAAAGCGGACGCGGCGAAAACCAGGGTATCGAACGAGACCTTGGGCCTGTGCCAGAACGAAACCGCCAGCATTCCCGTGAACGACACGGCCACGGGGAAATTTTCCAGCAGCATGTCCTTTGAGGGAAGGGAGAAAAGCTCCATCGCGAAATTTATGTGGGAATTTCCTGCGGCAAGAGCCGGAGCCATTAGACCGTTTATGAAAACAGTGTAAATGTTGTAGGGAAAATTGGGATGCAGGATAAAACCCGCGGCCAGACCCGCCGCCGCGAAGCATATATTGCGCCAGTAGAACTCGCCGTCCCGCAGTTTGCGCAGGACCTCGCACAGCACGGCGAAATATATCACCGTGAACGCGGAAATATGGGCCAGGGCGTAAAGCCAGGAACACGCGAACACGGCCCAGCGGTTCTTGCGGACAAGAAAATATACTGACAGTATGGTGAAAAGACCGGCCAGCGCAGCGGGCCTGAGGTAGAGCGAATAGGACACGAAATAAGGGCAGCAGAACAGCGACAGGGCCAGCACTGAAGCGAAGTACCCGTTCAGGTAACGACGGCAGAGCAACGCGGCAGCCGTGAAAAAGCCCGCGCCGAGGCTCCACGCGGCCAGTTTTCCGGCGAGAAGCTCGCTCTTGAAAACCCAAAGAAACGGAACGGTATACAGATGAAGCAGCAGGTCCTTATCCGAAAAACTGTCCTTCATGGTGGAAAACTGCGTCCACGGGAAGTCCTTCAGGAATCCGCCCGCCTTTATGAAGCGGGCAAGGGCAAGATGGAAATAACTGTCCGTATCGAGAAGGAAAGCCGACCCGAACTGCAGATGGAAAAGGAAAAAGGAACAGAAAACTATTACCAGCCCGAAAATCAGGTCAGGCAGACGGGAACGGAAGCCTGATGCGGAATGAGGGTCCGAGTCCGGCATCAGAACCTTGCGGGAGAAATCGTCCCGACGGCGCTGGTGGTGAAGCCGGAAAGCTGGCCGGTCTCGGTTATCGTGAGGGTGCCGGACCAGTAACCGGAATTCTGGCGTACGGCAAGGGCGTCAAAGCCCGTGCCGGAGAGGGCGGTACTGTAGGCGAAGGGATTTTTAATGTCGGAGATGCTGGTTATGAAACTGTTATCCAGAAAATCGGTAAGGTTTGATATGCCGTCCGCGAACGCTTCGTGCTGGGCGCGGTAAAGGCGCTGGGCCGTCCAGATGCTTTGCAGGTTAGCCGCGGCCAGGTCCACCCGGGACTGCTCCATGGACTTCTGGAACTGAGGCAACCCATAGGACACCAGAACAGCCATTACCGTAACGGCCGTTACAAGTTCGAGAATGGTGAATCCCTTTGCCTTCTTATGGGTGTCCATATATATATTATAGGCCAAAACGGACCGCCGCGCGCGGAAAATAAGTCACAAAACACTGCTCTTAAAAAAACGGGCGGCCCTTGCGAGCCGCCCTTGAATCATGCCAGCGAAGTGCTAGTTGGTCGACATCGGGTTGATGGAGGGCGGAATGTTGGAGTCCGTCTCATAGCCCGTTTCGCTGAAGTGAACGGTGTACTTGCCGTAACCGGCGCTGGAACCAGTGCGGTACAGGATTACGTCCCAGCTGGCTTCGTCAGCAGTAAGAGTACCGATGCTGAAGTACTTGGGAGCCGGGAAGTTGATGTCCAGGTTAGCGGCGACGGCAGAATACGCGCCCTGCCTGCTGTGAAAGCGTTCCTGAGCCGAGCGGACGGCCGACAGGTAGTTGTAAGCTTCACCCGCTTTCGAGCGTTCCACGGCTTCGCGGAACCTGGGCACGCCGAAGGCCGCAAGCACGCCGATGATAACGATGACGACTGCCAGTTCTACCAGGGTAAAACCTTTCTTATTCATCTGTAACTCCTCCCAAACAATTTGCACTGCTGTAAAATATTATAGCCGGGACCGGTGGTTCCGGGCAAGAATTCTTACGTAACTTTTGTGCAACTTAAAGGGGAATCAGCTTGCCGCGCCGGACAGCTGGAACATGGGCAGATAGACCGACGCAAGCATGCCCGCGACTATGACACCCATGCCGATAACGATGACGGGCTCAAGCATGCCGGTGGCGCGCATGGTCAGGACCATGACCTTGTCGTCATAATATCTGGCGATTACATCGAGAACCTCGGCCAGCTTTCCGGACTCCTCGCCCATCTTTATCATGCCGACCGTCATATTGGTGAAATAGCCGCTCTGGCCGATGGCGGTGCCCAGGTCCTTGCCGGTGGTGACCTTGTGGTAGGCTTCGCGCAGTGCGTCGTAGTAGATGGGATTCTCCCTGAAACTTTCGGTAACCGACTTCAGGGCGTCCAACAACGGCATGCCGCTGTTAAGCAGCAGGGCGAGGCTGCCGGCGAAGCGCTGCTGCGACTGCTGAACGAGAAGGTCCCCTATGACCGGAAAGGCGAGCAGCGCCGAGTAGGTCTGCCTGGCGCCGAAGCTGGTGTGAAAAAACTTCTTAAAGGCATAATAGAACAGAACACCCGCCAGTATGACCTTTATGCCGTGGTTCTGAATGAAGGTGGACATATCCAGAACGAACTGTGTTATGGGAGGCATCTTCTTGCCGAAGTCCGTGAAGAAGGCGGCAAAGACCGGAATGACCTTCCAGAGCATTATGAAAATGGCCGCGACGGCGACGCACAACATGATGGCGGGATAAATCATGGCGGACTTGACCTGATTGGCCACGGCCGTGCTTTTCTTGATGCTCTCGTTAAGCTTTATCAGCAGCGGGGCCAGCTGGCCGGACTGCTCGCCCGTGCGGATGACCTGCGTCCACTGATAGGGGAAAAGGTTGGGATAAAGGGAGATGGCCTCGTAGAGAGAGGAGCCGCCAGCGACCTTGGCGGTTATGTCGCGCAGTATCTTCTGGAACTTGACGCTTTCCGTCTGTTCCGCGGAAAGATGCAGCGCTCTCATCAGGTTGACGCCGGAATTCAGCAGCGTGGAAAGATGCTCGAAAAACGAAATGAGGTCCTCCTGGGTTATGGAGGGATGCATCTCGCTCTGGACCTTAGCGTATTTAGCGAAGTAGCCGCCGTCGATTGCCATATCTATTTAATTGTGTATCAATACGCCCCGCTTGTCAATATGGGGACCCGCACCTATTTCATACTTGCGGATATAGAAAGACGTAAGGGCAAGAAACTCCGGCTCGGGCGGCACGGGCTTGAGCCATCCGGCGGCCTTGGCGTCATCAAGAATCCTGACAGTGTCCTCAACCGAAAGCCGGTTATGGCGCTTGCACAGAACGACATACGCGTAACGTCTGCCCGGGCTGGAGGAGAGTATCCTCTTAATATCGTCGGGACCGGCATACCGCCAGAATGGCTCAAACGCCGCGGCGCCGTGCCTTGCCGCCTGAGCGCCCGCGCCCCAGTTGGAGAAAATAAAAACGGAATCCTTCCGTTCGGAGGCCAAACGCCCGAGCGCGTCATACTGGGGATTGAAATATGAGGAGAATGCTCCGCGTGCGGCAGCGGCGACAGTATCGGCCGCAATGACGACCCGCCAGCTTATAAAGGCGGCAAGAGCGACAAGAACTGCGAACTTGAGCTTTTTCCCCCTCATGACAGCCGGAAGGCTGGACGCCACGGCCATGTAAAGAAAAGGAACAGCCCGGAGCCCGGCGGCGCTATCCGGTCCAGAACCGCCGAAAAGGCCGGCCCATGCCGCCGCATAGGAAACAAAAAAGAAAAGCGCGCAGCGCCGCTCCCCATCCTCGCCGTAACGGCGCAGGGCCAGAACCCCCGCAATCAGCGCGGCGAAGAGGAAAAGCTCCATGCTGGTAAATCCGGTTGCCAAGCCCAAGGCACGCCGCCTCATAAAGGCTCCAGCGCCCATGCCGCTGAATTCCCTCGTATAGGCCAGAAAGCCGTCGAATCCGGTATAAAAATGTCCGGTCTGCATCCGGGCAAACGGCAACACGGGAACACCGGCGGCAATAGAAATAAAAGCGGAAGAGACGGCGCCTGACGCGAAACCGGCACCGGCAAGAGCAAAAGCGCGGGAGAGAGGCAAAGGAGACAGCGCCGCCGCCAGCGGCAGGGAAAGCAGTATCGGAAACCCTCCGGCGTCCCATATAACCAACTGCCCCGCAGTAACGCCCGACAGACACATCCAGCCGCGCGAATTCTCTCCCCCAAGCAGAAGGCGGGCGGTAAACGCGCAGTAAGCGATTCTCAGGAAAAACGGAACTGGGAACTGCCACGCATCAAAACGAAGCGCCAGATAGACCGAGGGGCCCAGCGTTATGGCCGCCGCCGCGAAAAAAACGCACATGGCCGGCATGGCGGCGGAGCAAATGACGACCAGCAGGAAAATGGAAAGCGAGGCAAGAATTATACCAGGAAGACGCCAGAGAACCGGGGTGAACCCGGATGAGGAAAGAGAGCATAGCCAGGCCTTGAGCACGGCGAAAGGCGATGCGGGGGAAAACATCCCCGGGGAAGTCACATCATAGGACAGGGCTGCTTCATCATAGCCGATACCCTGTCCGGCAAGTCCCATGGCAAGCGCCAGGAAATAGGCCAGCGCGGCGCCCGCGCCCAGAACAAGCGCGGCCCGCGCGGATAAAGGAGCAATAAGGAATCGCCTCATGGCAGGCTCAGACTTTGGCCATGCGCAGGCGGAGAGAGTTGGCGACGACCGAAACGGAGCTGGCCGCCATTGCGGCGCCGGCCATCCACGGCTTCATATGGCCGAACGCGGCCATGGGTATCAGCACCGCGTTATAAGCAAAGGCCCAGAAAAGATTCTGCATAAGGACTTTGCGTATTTCCCTGCTCAGATATATGGCGTCGGCGACGGCCTTCAGGTCCTGCCGCATCAGGGTGATGTCGGCCGAGTCTATCGCCACGTCGGTGCCGGAGGACATGGCCATTCCTATGTCCGCGGAAGACAGGGCCGGGGCGTCATTGAAGCCGTCCCCTACAAACGCCACCTTCTTCCCCTCGGACTGCAAGTCCCGTGTCACCTTGGCCTTGTCCTCGGGGTATACCCCGTGGTAAAAGCGGCCTATTCCCGCGTCCCCGGCGGCCTTGGTGACGGAGGATTCCTTGTCTCCGGACACAAGGACCACCTCCACCCCCATTCCTTTCAGGCGCTCCACCGCCTGCCGGGCGTCAGCGCGCACGCTGTCTTCAAAGCATACGAAACCGAGGAAAGTCCCGTTCTTCGCCACCGCTACCGAGGAGGAACCTCCGCACCGGGCCTTTTCACCGGAAGGCATGGCGACCCCGCACGCGAAAAGCCATTCCGGCCTTCCCGCGAGGAATACATCGCTGCCCAAAACAGCCTTTATCCCCCTGCCCGGCGTGGCTTCGGCCGAATCCGGCGCGGATGCCGTCATGCCGAGTCCGGCGCAATGGCGGCGGACAGCGGCGGCGAAAGGATGCTCGGAACGGCTTTCCGCTATAAGCGCGGCCTCGAGAAGTTTTTCTTTCTTGATACCCTTCGCGGGCTCCAGCCCCGAAATTGACAGCCTGCCCGTGGTAAGCGTGCCGGTTTTATCGAACAGCACCGAATCAAGACGGCCTATTCTCTCCAGCACCTCGGAATTGCGGATGAGCACGCCGCAGGAGGCGGCCTTGCCGAAACCTACGGCCAGCGCCATGGGGACGGCAAGACCCATAGCGCAGGGGCAGGCGACCGCCAGCACGGCGACGAAAGAGTTTACAGCCATAGTCAGGCCGGACTGTCCCCCGGTGCGGTACCACAGGTAGAACGACAGGGCCGCCACCACCAGCACTACCGGCACGAAGTAAAAGGAAATCCTGTCCACAAGGCGCTGCACTGGAGCCTTGCTGACCTGCGCCTGCCGGACGGCGTCCACTATCCGGGCTAGGGCCGTATGCTCCCCCACAGCGGACGCCTCGAACACCAGCGCCCCGTTCTGGTTGAGCGTTCCTGCGAAAAGCCGCGCGCCAGGAGCCTTCTCCACCGGCATGCTTTCACCGGTCAGCAAAGCCTCATCCACGGAAGACTGCCCTTCCCTGACCACTCCGTCCACGGGGACCTGCTCTCCCGGCCGGACCACTATGACGTCTCCCGGGCGGAGGGCCGCCACCTTGACCGTCTTTTCCACGCCGTTTTCAAGCACGCGCGCGAAGCGCGGGGCCAGATGCAAAAGTTTCGCCACGGCGTTGCCCGCGCTCTTCTTCGAATTGGCCTCAAGCCACTTGCCAAGATTGATGAAGGTTATCAGCATGGCGACTTCATGCCACAGATAGGATGAGGCCACGGGAAAAAGATTCGGGAAGAAGAACAGCGCGCAGCTGTAGAAGAATGCGGCCGTAGTGGACATGCTGACAAGGGCGTTCATGTCCGGGGAGAAGGACTCCACGGACTTTACGAAGCCGCGGTGGAAATGGCGGCCGCCCCACCACCACACGAAAGAGGTGAGCAGTATGAGCGTTATGGTCGAAAGATCGAGCAAGTGGGCGGAGAGTACGACGGCGGTAACAACCGCGGACCACAGCAAGCGGTTAAGGTAATAGGAGGATTCCCGCGACAGGCTGGAAAGAACTGCGTTTTCAGCGCTCTCCTCGGAACGGGATATCTCGATGACCTTATAGCCGAGCTTCTCTATCGAAACGCGCACCGCCTCCTGCGAAACAAGGTCCGTATTTATGGTGACGAAAGCCGTGCGTGTGGGCAAGGAAACGGAGGCAGCCTCCACTCCCTCAAGCTTCATAAGCACCCGCTCAATGCGCGCCACGCAGGAAGCGCAGTGCACCCCTTCCAGCGGCATGACAAGCTTGGCCTGAGCGGATGACGGAGGCATATATCTAGGGAAGATTCAGGGAGCTCCTCCATTTGCGCTCAAGAACTGACAGGCTGGGGAAAGCCGAGGGATACGCCCTTGCCAGAGCCACGTTGACGTCCGCGGATGAGCGGAGCTCTCCGACGAATTTGGAAAAGCTTATCGCGCCCTCCTGGTCCAGCATGTAGGAAACCACGCTTTCTACCTGCATGTACCAGTCGCTTACCAGGGTATCCTGGCCGTCCAGCGGGATAAACGACGTCATGCGGGAAAACGGAATGGAGCGGGCCTCTATCACCTCGGCCTGACGGTGCCGGTAGGCCTGCGCCTCCGCGCCGGTCATGGCCCGAAGCTGCGTGCGCACCGCCAGTCCTTCGTTTATCCATGTAAGGGACTGGTCGGGCCGGCCTATGTATTCGTTGAAAATAAGATGCAGCATTTCATGCGCCAGAACGGACTGCGCGCCGCTGTAGTCGTACACCGCTATGGCGTTGCCGAATGTCGCCCCGCCGGACCACTGCGGCATGCCGGTCTTGGACAGATACTCTCTTCTGTCGGCAAAAACCAGTATCTCGTAAGGGTCGCGAGGCACGAAGGAGTAAAGACCGGTATCCCGCATTATCTGGGCATACAGGTCCTCCACCTCCCGGGAGTAATAATCCACGCGGTCCTGTCCGTAGGCCTGTACGACAAAGTGAAGGGTCCGGGCTTCCTTGGCCCCAGGGTCAAGCCTCATACCCGGAAGGCGGACGGCCTGCCCGCGGCTCCGTCCGTCCTCTTCCTGCACGGGCATGTCAACACAAGCCCCGGCCAGAGCAAGCAGCGAGGAGCAGACCGCAATCCGCGCAATAATCGGCGCGGCGCTCATTGCGCCGGCTCCGAGATGACAATCTCCATCTCGCCTTCCTTAATAGGGCCGTCCATTGCCTGCCGCGCCTTGCCAATCGTGAATTCAGTGTCGGTAAACGCCGCGGGGCCAGCGGAGACCTGAAAAGGCAAAAGCTTGCCATCCGCCTGACGCATGTTAATCGCCGCCGCACCCCGCATGCCAGCCGGAAGCTGTAAAAAAGAAATCGAAGCGAAAGAGGGCTTAAGCCGGAGCCCGAAAGGGTTCTGCGTAATTTCCGGGAAAAATACGAAATGCCAGTCCACCCACATCCGCCGCGCGGAAACTTTCATTCCTTCAGCAGTGAATGCCGCCGCAATGTTCTTAAATCCAGGCATCATGGCCGTCATCAGCGGAACGGCATTATCCACGGTAGTCATGGCAAACGCGATGTTGAGCGATGACAGCCCGGTGATGACAATCCTGTCCCGTTTGACCGGGTCGGGAACATAGAACGAGAGACCCGTAACGTTCAGCTTCACTCCGTAGAAACTTGCCTTTTCCCATACCAGATGCCCTATCGCTATGCCGCTTCTGGGATAGCTGCCTGTCGCGGGGTCATAGGGACCGAGGCTTATCCTGACGTTATCCATGTAGGCCCCGTGGAAGTTCAGCCTGTCGAAGACAAACTCGACGCCTGGGTACAGAGGAACCGGCTGCATTTTTTTGAAATAGAAGAAAGCTTTTCTGCCGTTACCGATATCCGCCATGCCTCCAGGACGGTAAAGCAGGCTGAAGGCGGAAGCGGGGTCCGCCGGGGAACCGAACTCCCGGATGAAAGCCGTGTTCCGTCCATAATCGTCGGTCATGACGACTATATTAGGACAGACGATATAGGAATCTGCATCGGAGAGAACGGATATCCTGCCTACGCCAAGAGCGCGGACACGGGTCTCCAGCTCCGGCGCGGAGACGGGCAAATCTCCCGGCAGAAGCAGCAGCGTGGAAACGGACACGGTGTCGGATGCCACGCCGGCGGCGGCCACGGCCAGCCTTTCGCCGCGACTTGGGGCG
>Ga0074197_1000795_pt1 | contig 26696 bp, 36 predicted proteins | sample EPASupsiteSAE305_FD_64526 | JGI IMG/M metagenome (GOLD analysis project Ga0074197, IMG submission 64526) | Bioremediated contaminated groundwater microbial communities from EPA Superfund site, New Mexico - SAE3-05 reassembly with SPADES | ecosystem: Environmental > Aquatic > Deep subsurface >...
ATTTTAGTCCAAGAAATGTTAAAGGTACCTCTAAAGTGCTCAAGTTCATTCTGTTTTTACTCCCGATATTTCTCTACAGTGCTACTGACATCTATAAAACGGGTAAAAATCTCTATTTTTCAAAGGGGTGCAGCGGATGTCACGGGATATCAGCTACAGGGACAAACTTATACCCCGCTCTTGCCTATCGGCGCAAACCGTTTTTAATTTCAAAACTAAAAGATTATCGCGCTAAAAAAGGTTCTACCCAGCAATCGCAAATGATGATCCCTTTTGCTATGGGGCTTAATGACAAAGAGATCGATGCTCTAACCACTTTTTTAAGTGAATACCATGAAAACAAAAGCAATTACAAACCCGATATAAGCACACGAGGAGATGGAGGATCATGAAAGTATTAGTCAGCGCTCTTGAGCACTCTGCCAACGTTCATTTGGCCTATCTTGTGAAAGAACTGGACGAAGATGTCACATTACACGGTATATTTGACCGCTCATTGGGAGAGAGTATTGTCGATCTGCGTTCTACTTCCGTTATGGGATTTGTTGATGCGATTAGAAAACTCCCTTTTTTCTTCCGCCTCAAAGATCAAATGCTCAAGCTGGCTGAGTCTGCCGATAAAGTGCTTCTGATCGATTCATCGGGATTTAATCTCCCTCTGGCCAAAGCGATTCGCAAACGCTATCCGAAAAAAGAGATCATTTATTATATTCTCCCTCAAGCATGGGCATGGAAAAAGAAACGGATTCCCATACTGGAGAAAACAATCACCAAACTTTGTTCTATTTTGCCTTTTGAACCCTCCTATTATTCTCCCGATGCTCCTATCGAGTACGTAGGACACCCCCTCCTCGATGAGATCACCGTCCGTAAAGCCGATCTCACTCCAAGCGGAAAGATAACATTTATGCCCGGAAGCCGCCCGGGAGAGATTAAACGTCTTATGAGTGTATTTCGAGAATTACGTGCTATGTTGGAGACACGTGCCGTAGTTGTCATTCCTCCACACTTTAGCGATCAACAGATTCAAGAGCTGTACGGTGACATCTCTGATTTTGAAATTACCTATACCGCACATCAAAGTTTGGCTGAATCGGACTTTGCCTTTATCTGCAGCGGTACCGCTACATTGGAAGCATCTCTTATAGGGACACCGTTCATCCTCACCTATATCGCCAAATCACTCGATTATGCCATCGCAAAAAGGCTGGTTAAACTCGATTTCGTAGGCTTAGGAAACATCCTTTTTTCGCATGCATACGGAAGATCTCTGCATCCTGAGTTTATTCAAAACGAAGTCAATGCACAAAATCTGTATAATGCTTATCAACAAATGGATAAAATTGCATTTTTTAACGATGCAAAAAGACTCCGTGAGCTTTTGCTTCACGGCAGTGCAAAACGGATGAGCCAGATTATTAAGGAAAACAATGATTAGACTATTTTCATGGATGAGAGCAAAAATCGGTAGTTTTACCAACGATAAGATCATCCCCTATACTTTTAGCTTGAGTGATGGTCCGATGCTTTTTCGTGATCTTTTAAAAACGAATAAAATGTATCAAGAGGGGCTCAAACTCGAAGGAAAAATTCCGGGATTCCGTCTCAGTATCGGACGAAGCTATCTCGTTTTCATAGCCCTTTGGCATTTAATCTTACTCCCAGCATCGGCACTTTTTCATACCGTATTGGCAAAGATAGATTGCCATCTTCTGATTTTAATGGCGATACTCTTTACGGGGATGTTTTTTGCAACCTACGCTATTTTTAAGGAGTACCTTATTGATACGGTCGCATTAAAAATTATCAAAAGTGCATGGGTAAATCATTTTCCCCATTTTGATTACGATTTACATGCCAAAGAGGTAGCAAAGATTTATTCGGAAGCGTTGGAAAAAGAGATACCGCATAAAAATATGCAGCTTTATATTTTGGATAAGTTAGTCGAAAACAAATAAATATCTAGTGGCTTAGGGTGATCACCCGAGCCAAATCGCTGTCCATATTGAGCAGATGATTGCGAAACCAATCCCCCAGTCGATCCTTCACATACGCTTTGGCAAACATCAGTTTGCCGCTTGAAGCTTTCTCTCTGAAGTAATTCATCTCATCGAGTGCTTTTTGGTGCTCTTGTTTATGTTCGGATTTGTTCGGATAAACGATCCGTTCCATATCCGCCTCTTCTTCAGCAAAATGTCCCTGAGTATGAAGAATAACCGCATTAAAAGCTTCTAAAAAATCGCTATCCGTAGAATTTTTAAGTGTGTCGTACAACACATAGAATTCTTCATGCCGTTGGTCGATGGAGTCTACACCCACTTTTAGAGCTTCCGGCAAATGAGACATTGAGAGCCTTTTTTATAAAGGTATTCAATTATCGTTCTACTCTATGCGGAACTCTATTTTTTATATTTTCCCAAAACACCCATAAACGTCGGGATATTTGCGGCACCGTCATGTCGACCGATTTTTTTCCCTTTGGCATCCAAAAAATGAAAAGTTGGGGTTCCGATGTACCCTAAACCCTCAGGAAGAAAATCTTTGTGAATATCCAAATGAACCGGAACAAAACTTTTAACTACTTCATTAACAACCGCTTTTTCTTCAAAGACGACATCATTCATGTATTCACACGCCGGACACTCTTCACGTGAAAGCATCACCATGACATTTTTTTTCTCTTTTTTTGCTTGTGCCAATGCCGCATCATATGATGATGCCCATTTGAGTTCCGCCAATGCACAGCTTGCTAGAAGCGATAATACCAATATTATTTTACCCATTAGATCGCTCCTAAATGTTTTAGAAATTCTTGAGGACCTTTAAACCCGACAATATCAGAACTTTTAGTTCGCTCCCCTTTTTCATCAAAAAACAAAATAGCCGGAGGGCCGAAGATACCGTATTTTGAACTGATCGCACGTGCAGCCTCGTCATTGGCAGTTAAATCTACTTTTACTAGAACATAGCTGTCCATTGCTGTTTTAACGGATTCATCACTAAAGGTTTTTTCTTCCAACTCTTTACATGCACTGCACCAATCGGCATAAAAATCAACCATTACACGTTTACCTTTATTTTCTGCCAAAATAGCATCCAACTCTTCGATTGACGTGATACGTTCAAATGTTTTATGTTGGTTTTGTGCGACAGAAGCTACCGCCTCTTTATTCGGTAAAAATGGATCAAGCGGATGAAGCGGATTTGTTGCTCCGCTCATCCCTCCAAGCAATAACGACATACCGTAAAGTAAAATAATAATCCCTAGAGCTTTTTTGTTTGCGCGATGACATTTGATACAACGCCCGCGAATCGGTTCGAGTGCTCCGATATTAATCGCTACGAATACGGCCAATGCTCCCCATAGCATCATCGAAATATTTTCATCAAGAATACGGCTAATCATCCAAATAGAGACCCCGATCAGCATCACTCCGAAAATTGATTTCACGGTATCCATCCAAACACCCGGACGCGGCATAAATTTGCCGGCACTGGTACCCACTGCTACCAGTGGAATTCCCATCCCGATACTAAGGGCAAAAAGAGCAACACCGCCAAGCAATGCATCACCCGTTTGACCGATGTATATCAATGCCCCTGCCAACGGTGCCGCAACACACGGTCCAACGATTAATGCTGAGAGAAACCCCATAATGGCTACACCGACAATACCGCTTCGTTGTCCGCTAATTTGTGTAATACGTGATTGAATGACATTCGGAATTTGAAGCTCAAAAAGATCAAACATCGACATTGCCAAGACGACAAAGATCAAAGAGAATAAAGTAATTATCCAAGGGGTTTGGAATGCCGCTTGAAGATTCGCACCAAAAAGTCCTGCCAAAATACCGGCTATCGTATACGCCACAGCCATCGATAGAACATAAACGACAGAGAGCCAAAATGCTTTTTTAGTCCCTAGTCCTGCCCCTTGTGCTACAATGACCGATGAGATAATCGGAATCATCGGGAATACGCAGGGAGTTAATGCTAACAATAAACCAAATCCAAAAAAACTCAAAATAATAAACCAGAGACTTCCCCCTTGAATGACACTCGCGATCTGATCCGTCTCAGATATTTGAGCCTCTTCTTTTGGTGCAGTTACTTTCAAGGTAGCGGTTTCAACCGCAGGAGCCTTTAATATAGAATTATTTCCTCCGCTTCCTAGGGGAAGTTTATCGGTATTCATCGCAATTTGGAGTATCGTCTCTGTCGGTTCATAACATAATCCGGCAGAAGAACACCCTTGATAAGAGAGTTTGACACGAACCGTTCGTTCTCCGTTCAGATCGGAGTTTTTCGAGAGTTTAATACGAATTGCAGGAGATGTTTCGAAAACACGTTCGTCTTCGTGCTCAATAGCTTCATTCATCTTTACTGAAACAAAGTTGATCCCGTCTTTTAGATCGGCATCCTCCACTTTCAATTTTTCCGCATAAAGATAAATTTTATCTCCTAATTCGATTTCAACGCCGATAGTCTCCTTATCGATCACGCTGATTTTAGGTTTAAACGCTTCATCGGGCTGTAAAAAACCGACGGCCCAAACGTTCAATGAAATAAGTAAAAACAATAGCCAACGCATATATAAACCTTATTCTGAATTTCTCCTATATTTTACCGCATTTAACTGTAACGAAACGTAGTGAGAAACATTGTTAATATTTTTCAGTTTATCTATAGAATCAGATGTTACACTACACCAACTTTATACGGAGAAACGCATGTCCAATCGCCTAGCACTCGAAGATTCCCCTTATCTCCAACAGCATTGTGAAAATCCGCTTGAATGGTATCCATGGTGTGATGAAGCCTTTGAGAGAGCACGAAGTGAGCACAAAGCGATCTTTATCTCTATCGGCTACAGCAGCTGTCACTGGTGTCATGTGATGGAACATGAGGTATTTGAAAATGTTGAGATTGCCGCATTTGTGAATGCGCACTTTATCTGCATAAAAGTTGACCGAGAAGAGCGCCCGGACATCGATAAGCACTACCAAGAACTTCATATGCTCCTCAATCGTAGAAGCGGCGGATGGCCCCTCTCTATTTTCTGTACCCCTGAGAACAAACCCTTTTACGCCGCAACCTACATTCCCCCTTTTAATCGTGATCGTATGATGGGATTTAGTGAACTTACCGCAATCATCGCTGAAAAGGTGGCTGAAAATGACGAGAAACTGTTTCAAAATGCTGATGAAATCACTGCTTACATGCGACCGAAAAACGAAAACGCTCAAGCAACCGCTTTAAACGAAAAAATCCTCACCCAATTTACCCTCCAAGCCGAGCACAACTACGATGAAATCAACGGTGGTTTTTCCAAAGCACCGAAATTCCCTCACGTCTCAACCCTCACAACCCTTATGTGTATTCAACAGCTTCATAATGATGAACACCTAAAACATATGATTACCCATACCCTCGACTCGATAGCGTTGGGAGGGATGTATGATCTAATCGATGGCGGGTTTTGCCGTTACAGCACTGATGAGTCATGGCTTGTCCCCCATTTTGAAAAAATGACCTATGACAATGCTCTGTTGTGCGAACTCTATGCTCAAGCGGGGATGGTTTATCACGAAGGCCGATACCTCCAAATTGCTAAAGAGACAGCCGATTTTATGATGCAATTTATGATGGAAGATGATCTATTTTACAGCGCCAGTGATGCAGATAGTGAGGGTGAAGAGGGTAAATATTTCATTTATACCTATGATGAAATTGTCACCGTACTCGAAACTCTATCCATCCCTAATATTCATGAAGCGGCGAAGATAATCGGAGCAACTCCCGAGGGAAATTTCGAAGGGCATTGTATTATCCGTTTATCTTCACATGAACGTCCTCTGTGGTTTGAAGATTTTCGCAAAGAACTAGGCCGTCTACGACTCAATAGAACCTATCCGTTTATCGATCAAAAAGTGATTACGGCATGGAATGCCATGATGATTAAAGCTCTTTTTATTTTAGGAAAATCGGATCAAAACTATCTGCATCAAGCCGTCAAAAGTTTAGCAAAATTAAAAATAACCATGCTCATCAATGAACAACTCAAACACTCTGCCCTCATTCATAAGCCACCGAAAATAGATGCGTTTTTAGAAGATTACGCCTATCTATGCAGTACCTTCATTGAAGCGTATCAATCAACTTTTGATGAGCATTATCTGATTGATGCTCAACGTTTTGCCAATAAAGCGTTGGAACTTTTTTACGAAGAGGGAAAATGGTATTTTAGCCGAGGGGCTTTTACTACGGTTGCGGAGTTGGATGACGGTACCTATCCAAGCGCAATGGGGGTTATGGTAAATGTATTGCAGAGTCTCGGATTACTGGTTGATCCGAAATATAGCCGTTTTGCATTCAAGAGCCTTGAGTACGTATCAATCAAATTAATGAAAACACCGATTTATTATCCGACCCTTACCCTGGAAGCCATTCGTCATCTTAAAGAACATCGGGTGATTAAAAATAATTCAGCCAATCTCGCTTCGATCATTCAACCCTTTAGCTACCCTTTCATTCTCCTCAAAAATGACGAAACATTAAATGAATTTACTATTTGTGGAGAGAACAGCTGTTTTGCGACGACAAAAGAGATAACTCACCTTGATGAATTAATCACTTCAACGTTATAATTAAAAAAATTAGGGATAAATAAATGGGCGCAAAACACTCTATGGCAACGGCCGAAATAGTTGAAGCCGAAAAAATCGAAGATGTCGTACATGAAGATCGGCGTCTTACTCCGGCTCAAATAAGAGCTGAAAAACGTAAAACCGATCCAAAAAATGTACGTCTTCCGGTGTGGGTTAAAAAAGAGGTTTTAGATTATGAGAATGAACTCAAAATTCTACAAATCGAATTACTTAAACTTCAGAATTACGTCAAAGACAAAGGGCTGAAAATCCTGATGATTTTTGAAGGTCGTGATGCTGCCGGTAAAGGGGGAACGATCAAACGGATTACCGAACATCTCAACCCTCGCGGTGCTCGTGTTGTAGCACTCGATAAACCGTCCGACGTTGAAAAAACCCAATGGTACTTTCAACGCTATACCCAACATTTGCCAAGTGCAGGTGAGATCGTCCTCTTCGACCGCAGTTGGTACAATCGCGGGGGAGTTGAACCTGTCATGGGGTTTTGTACTCCGCAAGAGCATCAAGAATTTTTAAATCAAGTGGGTGAGTTTGAACATATGCTTGTCAGTTCCGGGATCATTCTTTTTAAATTTTATTTTTCTGTCTCCAAAGATGAACAGGCCAAACGGTTTAAAGAGCGAAAAACCGATCCGCTGAAACAGTTTAAACTCTCCCCCGTTGATGCAAAGTCTCAAGATCTATGGGAAAAATATACTGAAATGAAATATTCCATGCTTCGCGCTTCCCATACAGGAAATGCTCCTTGGGTCATTATCCGCTCTGACAATAAGAAAAAAGCACGTATCAACTGTATAAAACACATTTTATCCGGCGTTCAATACTCAACTTCAAAACAACCCGATTTGAATATATCGAAAAAAATACTCATTTGGGGTGATGAAGAGATAAAATTAATGGAAATGGCACTGCATCAAGGGGCACTAAAAGCAAAATAGGGGTGAGCGATGTTTTGGGTTACCCCAAAACATCTAGTTCAAAAAATTCAAAATCTCTTTCTCAATGTTCTCTTTATCAATAACGCTGTCTTGCGTAATCGGTTTCGAGAAAAGCCCTTTTATCATCTCTGGAATAGCCGTTTTTGCTGTTTTACTGATGGAGGCAAGGGCATCAAGATCACGCGTATCGACTTCTCCCGTGAGTGCATTTGCAATCGTCGGAGAAAACTTTGTCCACTCAGCGGTTGAATAGACAATAGTTTTAAGAGGTTTGGTGGCACAGCAATCATACGCTTTAAAGCAGGTCGCCGTATGAGGATCCATCAAGTAGCCATAATCAAATGCCTCTTTAATATACCCTTTTCCTTCGGCACCGTTACAATAATCCGCCGCAAAAAGATTTTGAAGTTTCATTGTTTCATTATCATCCAATGCGTAAAAACGCTCCGCTTCCAATCCGCTCATGAGAGCTTTTGTCCGTTCGCTTCCAAAAAGATCGAATAAGATACGTTCCACATTACTGGAGATTAAAATATCCATAGCAGGGGAAGTTGTAGCGACAACATGCTCGCCGCGTAAATCATAACGTCCCGTATTGATTAAACGAGTAAGAACATTGTTTTCATTCGAAGCAATAATAATTTTTTCAACGGGAAGTCCCATTTTATAGGCATAATATCCGCCGAGTGCATTCCCGAAATTCCCGCTTGGAACATCAAGATACACTTTTTCGCCCAGTGTAATAGCCTTTTGGCGAACCAACTCTAGGTAGCTGTGAATATGGTAAATAATCTGAAAAATAATCCGTCCGAAGTTGACTGAATTTGCCGCAGATAAAGAGATGTTTTTTCTCTTTAGCGTATCTTTGAAGCTTGCTGAGCCTAAAAGACGCTTAAGGGCACTTTGTGCATCATCAAAATCCCCTTTGATTCCGATGACTTTGAGGTTTTGTGCATCTTCGGTCACCATTTGAAGACGTTGAACGTCTGAGGTTCCGCCATCAGGGTAGAGGCATGCGACACGAACATTAGGACGATTCTTAAAAGTCTCTAACGCTGCGGGACCTGTATCACCGCTCGTTGCCGCTAAAATGAGATACTCTTCCCCACGCTTTTGAGCGATATAGGATAGAACCACTCCAAACGGCTGCAATGCCATATCTTTGAAGGCACGGGTCGGTCCGTGATAAAGCTCACTCACATACAAATCATCACGAACTTTGACAACCGGAACTGGGTTGAGAGGATCATCGAATTTATCATAAAGGGATAATGCTTCATCAATGACTGAAGGTTCGATATCAATCGCAAGGGTCGTCAATAAATCTTTCGCCAACGCTTTATACGAAGAGCCCAAGTGTTTCAAAAGAAACGCTTCCCCTAAATTTGGAAGTTCACTGGGAACGTATAATCCTCCGAAGGATGCGATAGGGCTTAAAATCGCCTCTGAAAAGGCAACCTCTTGTGGATGGATTCCGTCGTTTCCGCGTGTTTCAATAAATTTCATCGGTTCACTTTATAAAATTTTTGTGATTATAGCAAAGGCACCATCAGGGAACGCTTAGAGAAAAAAAACGGGAGTTCACAGTGTAATCTGTGTCCCTACCCCCTCAGAGGTGAAGAGTTCGAGCAAGATCGCGTGTTCGATCCGTCCGTCGATGATGTGGGCTTTTTTCACCCCCATATCGACTGCTTCGAGACACGAATCGACTTTCGGTACCATCCCGCCGCTAATCGTCCCGTCCGCTTTGAGCGCTTCGACCTGTGCTTCGGTAAGGGTTGAAAATAGCTCTTTCTCTTTGTTTAATACCCCCGAAGTATCGGTCATAAAGATTACTTTACACGCACCGATTGCCGCCGCAATTGCCGATGCGGCAAGATCGGCGTTGATGTTATATCCCGGATGCCCTACGATAGGATCACAACCGATCGGGGCAATGACGGGGATAAACCCTTCACGCAAAAGGTTGTGAATAACATCCGCATTGACATTTTCGACCCGTCCGGTAAGACCGAATTTCGCTTCGTCTTTCGGTTTAGCACGGAGAAAATGAGCATCTTTTCCGCTGATCCCGATCGCTTTGGCTCCGTACGAGTTGAGCAACGACGTAATCTCTTTGTTGATCTCGCCACTGAGCACCATCTCGACAATCCGCATAACTTCAGGAGTACTGACCCGTTCACCGTCGATAAATTCGGTTGGGATTTTAAGATCGCTCAGAAGCTGAGAGATACGACTACCGCCACCGTGAACAATAACCACTTTTACCCCTACCAAATGAAGCAAAACAATATCTTGGGCAAATTTAGCCTTAAGTTCATCGGAAGTTTGAGCGGAACCGCCGTATTTGATGACAACGATTTCATCACGAAACTCTTTAATGAACGGCATAGCATCCATTAGAGTTTTGACGGTATCAATTTTTCGCTGCATTTACATAGTCCTTCACAGTAGTTATTAATGCCTCATCCAACGTGATGGAAAGTTCCAAAATAGAGAGATTGAGTTTTTTATAGGTCGACATTTTAACCAAGTCTTTTGAAGTTACCAAGAGACTCGTCGCACCGGTGCGCTCAACAATCATTTCCAATTCCCCTTGGGTAAAGAAATGGTGATCTTCAAAATAGATTTTTTCACTCACTTCCGGCAGATAAGGATCAAGTCTCTCAGGGCGTGCAATCGCAGTTACCAATACCATCTTTTCCGTTGGGTTTTTAATACTTACGGAACGTTGAAAAGCCACTTTTTCCATCAACACGATAGCCTCTTTGCTACTCCACAAACGTTCTCTATACGGTCCTGCAGGAAGACAATAAGGGTTGGTGGTCGGAACGGCGATTACAAGATCAAGCTTCTCAATAGAGTGTTTGCCGTATCCGTCATCAAGCAATACGACTTCGCATCCCATCGATGCAGCTTCTGCGATTCCCCGTTCTCTGATTTCACTGACAATTACCGTAGCATTTTCCAAATACTCGGCATAAAGCATCGCTTCATCACCGCTTCGAATCACGTCACACAGTATCGTTGATTTATATTTAACAACAACCATTCCACGACTTTGTCGTCCGTATCCGCGTAATACTATAGCCGGCTTCTCAAAGTGTTTTGCCAGTTCAATGACGACGGGGGTTTTTCCACTACCGCCGAGGGTAAGATTACCGATGCTCACGACAGGAATCCCTAAAGATTTAGGGACACTCCGACGATAGTGTACGTAGGCCCCCAAGCAGTAGATCCAGCTTAGAGGTAAAAGTAATAGGGAAAGGATTTTTTGGCTCAGCGAGGGGTTGTAAAAATATCGTTCACCCCATAGCACCCAAAAACGTTTCAAACGCGTGTTGAAGCTACATCCAAAATTGCGTCACAAATCTCTTCGACTTCATCGTCGCTGAGTGCGGCATAATTCGGAATAGAAAGTACTTGTTGATAGTTACGAAGAGCCACCGGAAAATCATTAACTCGTAAAGAGTATTTTGATTTATAATAACTCAATAAATGAAGCGGAATATAGTGCAAACCGCACTCGACTCCCCGCGCAGAGAGCTCACGTGCAAATGAATCACGATTCTTATCGACTTTGATAATGTACAACGAATAGGCATGTTCTTCATTGGCAATAGGAAGTCTAATATGCGGTGCATCGATAAGACGCTCATTAAATATTTCAGCGATTTGACGTTGTCGTTCAATATTTTCATCTTGTTTCTCAAGCTGAATGATAATTGTTGCCGCATCGAGAGGACTCATCATGTATTGACTTCCGATATCGGTAACATCATAGATGTACCCTAACCCCTCATCCTCTACTACCATTGCATGATTGCGAAGAGAGCGTGCACGCTCCATAATCTCTTCATCATCACAAACCATCATTCCGCCGTTACAAACATTACGACGTAAATGAGGGCTGAAATCAAAACAGGTAATGTCGGCACCGGTAGAACCAATTTTTTGCCCGTTATAGGTTGCACCCAAAGCATCGGAAGCATCTTCCACGATTTTGACATCGTACTGTTTTGCCATCGCATACAATCGATCCAATTCGACACTTTGACCTGCGATATGAGAGACAATGACCGCTTTGAGTTTTTTTGATTTGTTTTCAGCCAAATAAGCTTCGAGTTTATCCAAATCGATGGTAAAAGTATCAGGATTAATATCAATAAAAATCGGCTCTGCATCGAAATGACGTACTACTTCGGGAACGGAAGGATAGGCATTGATGGAACAGAGCACTTTATCGCCTCGCTTGAGGTCAATCGCCAACATTGCCAAATGAAGCGCTGCCGTGCCATGTGAAGTAGCCAAAGCGTACGTTGCTCCGATATACGATTCAAATGCCGCTTCTAAATCTTCAATAATATTCGGTGCTTCTCCATCTAACACTTCATCAATTTTTTCTCGTTCATCTCCGCCGACTTCGACACGATAGAATGGGATACTCATTTTTTGTTCCTTTTTTATAGGGTAATATCTCTAGGATAATTAAAATCATGATTGAGCGTTCGTGATGTCAATTTTGCGATTACAGGCATACGCCGTTTAAATTGATTTTGATAAATTCTCTTTACTATCATATCAACTAATTGAGAATTTTCTCCATCGGCAATCATATCTTCAACAGTATGCCGTTCTTCAACGTAACGCTTTAACACACGATCCAAATCTACATACGGAAAACCTATTTCCGTTTCATCACTCTGCCCTGCCCATAAATCAGCAGAAGGAGGTTTATCAATAATCGAGCTTGGCACCCCTAAATAACGGGCCAATTCAAATACTTCAGTTTTATACAAATCACCGATCGGATTGAGCGCACTCGCTAAATCTCCATACAGTGTTCCGTATCCGAGCATCAGTTCGCTTTTATTACTGGTTCCTAGAACTAAAGCCCCCTCACGCGCAGAAATATCAAACAGCGTTACCATTCGTAACCGCGCTGAAAGGTTCCCTACCCGAAGCGGTGTCATATCAGTAGACTCATAGGCTCGCAGCATCGATTCAATACTTTTCGTCTCGGATCGGAGTCCAAATACTTCGCATAATTCATCTGCATCATCCAATGAGTTTTGGGATGAATAGTGTGAAGGCATTTTAATACAGAGTAAGTCATCACCGAATGCACGATGTGCCAATACAGCCACAACGGCTGAATCAATACCGCCGCTCAAGCCTAAAACCACTTTTTTAAGACCTGTTTTACGAACTTCTTGATCCAAAAATTCGCTCAAGTACCGGCTGACAAGTTCGTATTTACCCACTACCTAACCTTACTTTAGTATTAACTATTTGCATTATAACTAATTTTCTATAATAACGAAACTGCAAGAAAAAACGATTTTATTTGTTATTTTTTGTAGTATTCGCCTGACAAAACACTAATAACTAATAGGGTCTTTTGAACTCAATACGAAAAAAGTGTTTGGCGAATAACCTATGACGTAATTAAGTGTCTTGAACACATATAGAAAATAGAGGTTTGCCATGTTAAAAGTCCTTGGAATTGATGTTTCTAAAGATACTTTAGATTTTTGTTTGCTCTTCAATAATGTACCATTTTATAATAAATGTGCGAATAATGAAGATGGTTTCTTTTTACTTCTCGAACTATTTCATTCTAATAATGTTGACCTTGTTGGCTTTGAGGCTACAGGGGTTTATTCTAAAAGGCTTCAAAAGTATTTTATTGATAACGGTGTTAATCCTTTTATCATAAACCCTATTCATATTTCCCATTTTAGGAAGTCATTAAAAATTCAAGGAAAAACGGATAAGAGCGATTCTTATGCGATTGCTGTATATCTTTTAAAGTCTGATAGTTTAATTTCTTTAGACTATCCTGTAAGGGATTATTTTAAACCTTTTACCACTTCTATTATTCAAATCGATAAACAGATAAGACAATTAAAAAATCTCATTCATTCTCTCAAATATCGTGATGATTCAAAAATTATTATCCCTGAAATATTGAACTCGGTTTCTTCTCTTGAAGCTACTAGAGAAATTTTGTTTTCTCATACGGTGAAACTTATTCGTAATAGATGTCCTGAATATGATTTGATTAAAAATGATATTAAAGGCGTTGGTGATACTTTATTGCTCTTCGTTCTTCCATATCTTTATGATCACTTTGACAAATTCACTATTAAACAAATAAACGCTTTTTTTGGATTAAACCCCGTTTCTTTTCAATCGGGTACATCTGTAAAAAAACGTGACAAGCTTTCTAAGCGTGGTGATAAATACGTTTTAAAGATGCTTTATATGGCTTCTGTTTCTGCTGTTCGTTTCAATCCTATTTTACGTGAAAAATATCTCAAACAAAAAGCTTTAGGGAAACACTCTAAAGTCGCTTTAGTTTCAGTTATGTCTCATCTTATGAGAGCTTTAGTCTCTCGATTATCTCACCATACAGGAAGAAGTGTAAAAAAATGAATAAAAGAAAATCAAATAAAGAGAAGGTGTTCTATGCGATAGCTCAACTATTAAATGAGGGTTCAAAAAACATTACCCGTTATCAAGTAGCGAAAGTGTCGGGCGTTGAAATATCAGGCGTCTATTCAATTTTAAAAAAACACACACAAGGATAAATCATGTCACAAAAAGTTATTACTCCCGATGAAGCTAAAGAAGCGGCACGAGAATACATCAAGCTAACTCAAACTAATACTGTCAATTTGGCGGGTACGGTTGTATCTAAAAACGAAAGTGAACCGAAAGCAAAAATGAAAGACGGTGTTCACCTAATGGAAAACGGCGCACCTGCTTATTATGCTCCTCGTCGTTCTTGTAAAGTTGCTTTCATCGGTGGTGAAGTCGAAGTTCCTCTAACTTTTGAACAATACGAAAAAATTCAAGAAACAAGTATCTACCTTTTTAAAGGTCGTTTGGGTCTTGTAAAAAACTTCGGTACTGAATCCGTTTCTTACATTTTCAGCACTATCGAAGAGCTTTAAAATGTTTAGTCTGCCCTCTTTTTCTCCATTTAATTGGGTGGACGAATATACGTTCCCCACTCCTGACAGCTCTTTAATTTGTGATTCATTTTCACGTAATGGATTTATGTATCTTCGTACTCCTACTAAATACTTTATGAAACCCAATCATAAACGACTTTGGAAAAAGATTACTAAACAAACATTTGAATTTGAGTTTTCAGCGTATAAAACTGAAATCAACCAATCACAAGCTAAAGGGCTTTTGAAATATGTTCAAAAGGAATTTGATTTTGACACGAATTAATCAATTATTACACATTAGAGAGACGGCTAAACCCTGTCATGGTCGAATTAAAAAACCACAAGTAGACGAGTATGTTATCGCTTTTCTCGGCGGTAAACTTGACGATCAAGATTACGAAAAAGAAGTACGTGTTATCCCTTACGGTGATTTAATCGTATCTTCTTTCACCGTTGATAAGTTTGAATATATCAAAACAAATAGCGGTCTTTTTATCAAAGGCGTTAACTCCACAATCATTTCGCCCTGCTCTGTTGATCGCTATAACCTTGCTAAGTCGTTCCTTACATTGGATGATATTAATCACGTTGAACTGCACGAAAATCGTTTCTACAAAAAGTTTCAAAAGCAGAATTTCGACGTTCCCCAAGCTGGATTAACAAGGGGGTCTAAGCGGTCTTTTTCAGACCGTGCAGAAACCCAAAAAAATCTCATTCAAAAAATTCAAGATAAATATAAGGACGGTGTTTTGTGACTCACCAGTTAATTCTTTCTCTTTTTACGGGTGTCGGTCTTCTTGATCGTGCATTTCGTGAAGCGGGTTTTATTGTTGTCTCTGCGGGTGATCTTATCTATGGTCAAGATATTAGACATTTCAAAGGTATCAAAGGAAGATTTGATGGAATTATCGGGGGTTCTCCGTGTCAAACTTTTTCCGATGCAAACCGTGACCGTCCTGTAGGGGAAAATCATTACGGCTTTCAAATGATCGACGAATATAAACGTATTGTTTTAGAGTGTAATCCGTCATGGTATTTATTTGAAAATGTCCGTAATGCTCCGAATGTTCTTATAGATTGCTATGACCATCAACGAATCGATATTAATCAGGGATGGTATTCAGACGTTCACCGATTACGCCATATTCAATTTGGACATAAAGAGGGTAAAAAAATCTTTTGGGATAGAGGTTCTGTGACTGATCGATCGTTAAAAAATTGCGCTCTTGCTTCGGATGATCGTTCATTCCGTGAGCTTTGCAGATTACAAGGTCTTGAAGATGATTTTGATTTACCTGACTTTACTGTTAAAGGTAAAAAGAAGTTGGTAGGTAATGGTGTACCTCTTGTTATGGGTCGTGTAATTGCTAATGCTGTCCGTGACTGTACCGGTCTTAATAACTGTGACTTGGCAGCAGAACAAATCTGTGACTCGTCCCGGCTTTTTATTTGTGACTCACCGGTAATACAAAAATATTGTGAATGTGGATGTGGTCGAACTGTGACTGGACGTTCTAAAACTTATGATTCAACGTGTCGTAAAAGACTTCAAAGAAAACGACAAGATGATTTTTATTCAAAGGCAAATAATTGCTTTTTTCTTTCTCCTATTTTGTTTAAGGACGGTGTCAAATGAATTTAATGGAACATGTTGATTCTGTAATGCTTCCAATATCTCTTCATATTTCTTTCATGCGTGAATATGACAGAGCTTTAGCTATTTGGGAAGAATCTATGAGTGATGCTATATATCTTGATTTTTACGACTTTTTGGAAGTAAGAATTAGAAATCAAATTTTAGAAAAAGCTCATTTAGAGGCTTTGAAAGATTTGGTTAAAGAATGATTCTTATTTCTCAACACACCGACACTTTTAAAGAGGCTCTATATCTTCAAGGCGACTATGATAAATACAATAAATTTGTATCCGACATGATCGAACTTAAAGAGCAGGCGCAGGAAATACACGACATTAACAACGATAACCGTTTTATTACTTTCACAATGGGATTAATGAAATGGCAAGTTATGGCTATTTCTATTCGTGGTTATTCTGTTGTAATGAAAAATGGTGATGTGTCTATTGCTTTAAAGAAAAAAGGGGATTTAAAAACTGATAAAAACCCTTCTTTAAAAATCGAATATCGTGCTTCATTTCTTGTTAATTATGGATTGAATAAATGTGTTCAAATCATGCAAGATTATATTAAAGGGTTTATCCATGCTACCTGACTTTACTGTTAAAGGTAAAAAGAAGTTGGTAGGTAATGGTGTACCTCTTGTTATGGGTCGTGTAATTGCTAATGCTGTCCGTGACTGTACCGGTCTTAATAACTGTGACTTGGCAGCAGAACAAATCTGTGACTCGTCCCGGCTTTTTATTTGTGACTCACCGGTAATACAAAAATATTGTGAATGTGGATGTGGTCGAACTGTGACTGGACGTTCTAAAACTTATGATTCAACGTGTCGTAAAAGACTTCAAAGAAAACGACAAGATGATTTTTATTCAAAGGCAAATAATTGCTTTTTTCTTTCTCCTATTTTGTTTAAGGACGGTGTCAAATGAATTTAATGGAACATGTTGATTCTGTAATGCTTCCAATATCTCTTCATATTTCTTTCATGCGTGAATATGACAGAGCTTTAGCTATTTGGGAAGAATCTATGAGTGATGCTATATATCTTGATTTTTACGACTTTTTGGAAGTAAGAATTAGAAATCAAATTTTAGAAAAAGCTCATTTAGAGGCTTTGAAAGATTTGGTTAAAGAATGATTCTTATTTCTCAACACACCGACACTTTTAAAGAGGCTCTATATCTTCAAGGCGACTATGATAAATACAATAAATTTGTATCCGACATGATCGAACTTAAAGAGCAGGCGCAGGAAATACACGACATTAACAACGATAACCGTTTTATTACTTTCACAATGGGATTAATGAAATGGCAAGTTATGGCTATTTCTATTCGTGGTTATTCTGTTGTAATGAAAAATGGTGATGTGTCTATTGCTTTAAAGAAAAAAGGGGATTTAAAAACTGATAAAAACCCTTCTTTAAAAATCGAATATCGTGCTTCATTTCTTGTTAATTATGGATTGAATAAATGTGTTCAAATCATGCAAGATTATATTAAAGGGTTTATCCATGCTGATTTTATTTCTAAGGTTCAGGAAATACATGTTGCGGCAGATACTCAAGGTCACCGTTTCTCTCTTCTTGATATTGCTCGTTTTAAAACACGGTCGAGAACCATTAAGGTACATGATGGAGACGATGAATTCATTGGTAGGCAAATGGTGTTTTCTTCTCGACGGATGGAAACAATGTACTTTGGAGGAAGTAATAATAAATTACGCATATATGATAAGTCTAAAGAGATAGCGGGTCATCCCGAAAGTGGTCATATCGGAAGACTATGGAGACTTAATCCCTCTTATGATGAATCTAAAGACGTTTGGCGTATCGAATTTCAGATAAGACGACCTATTCTCAAACAACTATTTAACAATCAAAAAGAATCTTACGAATATACCGCCGTACTTCTTGAAAATATATCGGGTCTTTGGGATTTCTTCATCAATTATTTTTCATACCGTGATCTTAACCGAGATACTACATTAAACATTATCGAGGGTCATTGGCAAAAAAAAGACGGTTCTTTTAAGTTATTGACAAAAGAAGCAGAACGAAATATTTATAAAAAATCAGATATCCATCCTCTATGGAAAACTATTAGCAATTATCAAGCAACACAACCCTCTTATTACTTCCGTTTCAATCAGGTCAAGGCAACCTCTCCTATTTATGCGATGAACGCTTATTGCGCCCTTGTATCGACGATTACTAAGCATTATGGGCGATTCGATGAAGAGTTAGTTAAAAAAACAATTATTGAAGCTGAAAACAGATGTGAAGTTAATAACGATATGGGAGTAATGGACAAAGCAATATTAAAGACGGTTGATTATTTTTCTAAAGTTGAGTACCAAAAATCTATTGGGTTGGATGTCATAGATATACATGACACCGTAAAAGAAAACATTGAGTTCTATGTAGCTCCGTTGGCTTCCCATACTGTAGAAAAAGCTCTACACCAAACTATATTTTAAAGGGGGCAAAAATGCCACTATTTGTCTATAAAGTATTTCTATCTTTTGCATTCAATGCATTGTTGGAATATTTAAAGAATGATTCATCTTCAAGTGATGAAAAAGTCTTAAATGTCGTAAAAAAGAGTTGCGATTACCTCGCTAATAAAGAGAACAATACAGTTGATTTATCTATTAAAAAGACTATTGATTCAACTAAAATGATTGAGGGGGTTTAATATGCCAATTTTTTCTTTTTCTACTACCACAAACCAAAAAGTTATCGAGTTTGAGAAATCGGGTGCTGTTGTCTCTATTAATGTCACAGACGGTGGCGATGAGTTTAACCCTACTCTAGCCGATCTATCTTCCTATGTAACAAAAACGGCTGACGGATATTATACGGATGGTATCTATGCTATTCTTGATAATTCCGTCTCTTATATTTTTAAAGGATTTACGGCTACGGCTGTCGCTGATATTAATGGCGTTCAATATGAATTAAATTATGATTCACTTGGAGCCATTGAGTATTCTGACGCTCAAAAATCCTTTTTTGTTGTAGCTAATGGCTCTCGTGTATCGTTGTATTCTCAACTTTACTTTGATATTGCGGGCGGTTCGTCTCCAACTGTCGATCTTTATCCGGTGATGACTGAAATTTATAATCAACGTGTTGTCCTTGAGGATTTTATTACATCGGCAAAAAATCAGATTTTGGCATTTACTCCTACGATTGACATGACACCTATCGAAGCGTCATTAACAACGATTAAAGGTTATACGGATACGCTTGAAGCTGATTTACAAACTGTAAAAACGGGTGTAGGTAATATCTCTTCTTTAGTAGCTGATATCTCCCTTAATTCGCTTAATGGTAACGGTGCCGAGTTTTTGGATGGTGTTCAAGTTCAAGTTGTAAATAGTTCGGATGGTACACAATTATCCCGTGAAGCAATTTATACGGTTATTCGTTCTTATCATTCTATTTATGCTGATAATGCCTATATCGTTGTTTATGATCTTGAATCTTTAGAGGGTCATAAGTTGTCATGTCCTGAATCGTTATTGGTAAAATATAACGCTTCTACTCTCCCTTAAGTTTAGGGGGTGTAAAATGGTTAAAAATCATTTAAGGTCATTAAATGGATGGATGGATAAACTTAGTTTTAATGGGTTTGGCTTTTGTATTTTTCTTTTTCGTATTTTTAAATTTGAATCGTTTTATCGGTTCTTTTTTTTAAAGGATTTTTATGTTTATTTTACTTCAAAAGTATCCTTTAACTTCATTAGTTTTATTTATTATTGCCGTTATTTCATTGGTAAGATATTTTTAACTTATAAACTTATGAGGGGTTGTTAATGGCAGTTCCTCTTCCTCTTGTCGCTTCTCTTGCTACCCGTGGTTATAAGTTTATGATGCAAGGTGGTAAGCGTGATTTGTTTAATGCCGCTACTGTTGCATTAGGTTATGCTTCTTATCTTGCTTATGAGAATGTAAAAGACAATAGTCCTATTCCTCCTCCAGTTCTTCCTTCTTCTAAGCCTATTAAACCATTAAAAAAGTCTTTGAATCCACCTGTTACAGATGTTTTAAATCCTGTTAAAGATCAAGTTAAAAAAAATACGGATTTGACGAATAGTAATTTGTCAAATATGGTCACAAAACTTGCTTCTTCTATTGATTCAATAAAGCAAATTAATGAGGGATTAGCAACTAATGCGGCTGATTCTCCATTTTTGCAAAATATGGTAGGGTCTAAAGATTCTTTGGATTCTATTTCTTTAAATCTTGAAGCGCAAACTATTTTAATGGGTTCTATTTGGGAGACTTTAGAAAACAATCTTTCTGCGTTAGTTGCTGTAAAAATGGTTGAAGCTCAAAACTCTAAAGTTCTTACTGATTATCAGAATACTATGGCAGAAAAAATGGATATGGGGAATTTCTTTTATCAATTCATTCCTACGTCTGAATATTGGTCTAAAGTGGATGAGGCTCAAATTCTTTTTGATTCTTATAATGGTCATACTACTCCCGAAGAGTTTTTACCGTCTCGTTATCATGCGGCTCCTGAGATTGAACTCATTGATAAAATGAACGGTTATTATACGAATGCGGCTATTCGTTCGGTTGTTGAGGAGTATAGAACTTCAAAAGTTAGTGCGGGTGTCCGTGCTTTGATTGGTCAAACTGCATTAGCTCAAGAAAAATCTAAATCAGAAACCGAAACAAAAGCTCGTGAGTATTATACGGTTGCTACTCAGTCAATTAATGCTAAAGAAGTTTCTTCGGCGGTTAATAATCTTGTTGATGCTGTTGCTCCGATTGCGGGATGGGCTGAATCTGCTAAGGTTCGTGAGGATTATCTATCTACTCCTATAGCTGTCAAAGACTTAGACGGTAATGTAATTGCGGCTAATACTGCTCCGATGGCTGTAACAGTTGCTAAAGATGCGGCTATTGCTAGAGAAAAAACAGATATTATAAATCTTGAGTTTGATAGTGTTGATATGCCTGATATGTTGGATGTTTTTCCACTTCTTAATTTCTTCGGTCGTGAGTCTGTATATAGTCCATCTCCCTTACCTTCACTTAATCCTTTTTCTCCTTTTTAATCTTAATTCCACCCCTTTCGGGTTGGAAAAAATCTAATATATTAGATTTCCTATCCTCTCTATCTCCCTATATTCCTTTGTTTTATACCTCTTAAAATCTAATATTGTTCTATATTAATTAATTTTCCTACGATTTCCTAAAATATATTTGTTTAGGGGACTTATGCAGGGAGTTGCTAAAAATACCGTTATCAACATGGGTGAAGACCTTACTATGATGGTGGGTTACTCAATGGTAAATCAATATTTACATGAGAAACTATCGGCTCAATTTCCTGATGAAGTTGACGAGAACGGTAACGCAAAGCAGAATATAGCTCTCGAAGTATTAAGCGGTGGGGCTTCATTTCTTTTCATGTCTGCAATGATGGAAGTTATACGACGTGAAGAGAAATTTATTGAGTATCTTTTCGCGGCGGGTGAAGCTATTATTTTAGTCTTGTATGCACGAAATAAAGCCTCGTTTGATGCGCTTTCAAATAGGATTAAAAATCTTAAAGGTGTTAAAGCTCTTAAAAGACTTCCTCTTTTAAATTCTCAAACTGACAATCAAAACTCTTTTGTTGGTCAAGTCTATCAAGCTATGCAAACAATCCTACAGGGTCGTAACGCTTCGCATGATGTAGCGAATACTATCTCGGCTTCAAACTCTTCTCAAGATACTGCAATTAATCGTGAAGCGCATAATCTTAAATATGCCGAATTGAATAATAAGGCTTTCCATGATTCATTACTTCTTAAAACTATTACAGGCACATACACGGCGGCTGATAAATTAATTCTTCAAAAGGTTATCGGTCGTAGTGATTTTCAAAGTGTTCCTTTGAATGTAGATGAGCTAAACAAAATCAAAGAGTTTATGATTGTTAAAGATTCAAATGGAAATTTCGTTGGTTTGACTGACGCTCTAATGTCGTTTGCGAATGGTCTTGGATTCTTAAAAAACTAAAAAGGGGAATGAGTGGCACAGGTTGATTTAACAAAGTGTGATCAAGTAGCAAGAAGAGAGCTAGCATATCTTCATGATTTACAGATGTTAATGCAAATTCAAATTAAATTTATGTACGGTGAAACCTATTATCAAAATAATGTTTTTCCTAAACTGACCAAAGAAGTTAAAACAAAAGACGATTATTTGGAATTGCCATGATGGGTTCTCGAAGTAAATGCTGTTGTCTGCAATCACTTTTTTATTGTGGTTTTCAGACGGATAGTAATGGTGATAATTATACTGTTTTTGGTTGGAGAGATTATGGCTTTTATATTCCTCCCTCTGATATGTTTCCTGATCTTGCACCTTTTGAAAGTGCTTCTAGTGCTATTTCGTATTTTCAAAATAATTATAATATGAAGTGTAATTTGAATTTTCAAAATCCTAATTATGCTAATGCTTATGAAATTTTAGTTTCTCTGAATATGAGTTATAATGCCTAATCTACGAATTCAACTAAAACAAGGTTCCCGAACATACGTCGAACGTGGCGAATTTAAAAGCGTTCAGCATTGCCTTGATTTTTATAATACCCTTTCTACTGCTCAAGTGTCTGAGATATGGGGCGGTACTTCTCCGTATTTTGATAAAACTATTCCGCCATCGGATGATATGGCATATTTCCCTATGGTCAAGCTAATAGCACGAAATGAGCAATCACAAAAATCGGCTCAAGTTGTAATCCGAAATGTGAAGCTCACAAAAAACTCATCTGATATCTCCTCAAAAGTAAAAGAGTGTATGGAAATAGATAGTTTAAACATTGATGCAACGATATCGACGCTTTTCAAAGAGAGCAAGTTAAGCGGCGAGTAATCGCCTCTCCATTTCCCCCCCATAAAAAAAGCAACCGACAGGCGCATATTGCGCCATGAGGTTGCGCTCTCCCCTACTTTAAAGTTAAAACACTCGACATGCTCACTATCGGAACTCATTTGAAACGTCTTTGGTCTGTCGTTCCTATCACTTAATCCCGTGCAGGGGGCTGACCTAAGTTTATTCGACGCGTTTAACTATTCCGTGGGGTCAATCTCTGAGTAACGCAATCCCTGCCTAACCCCTCGTTCTCAATGATAAAAAAAGCCTTTTCTTTCTTGATATCCTCATAGGTAAACGCCCTGCGTTTATCTGCTCGGTCATTGGTTTTATCTCTCTTTTGAGTTATTACACATTTTAAAAATCTAATGTATTAGATTTTAGCCTCTCCGCTTCTCCCATTTCTTGGGATATTAAAGAATATAAAAATCGAATATTGTTCTACATTTCAAAAAATAGCAAAACTTTCTCTGCGTAAATGCTTTCGGGTGTGGGTTTTAAAACCTGTCCTTAAGTCCTTTATAGCTTTTAAAACAAGGAATTATTATGTCATTGATTATCAATCAGTGTAAAGGTGAATATGCCTCTAACGACATCGTATGTTCTGCGGGTGATGAAGCGGTTATTATTTCATTGATGGAAGGTGTCGTTTCAGTATTCGACGAGGCTTCTGTTGGTGGTACTGACTGTGCAACCCCTGCAAAAATGCGTGTTATGAAATTCGGAGTTAGCCGCAAAGCTGACAAACTCGGTACTACTGTATCAATCAAGCACGTTAAAGCGGGTAAAGATGAGTTGGATATTTTCGCTCACAAAGCTCTTTTCGATGCAAACTTTGAAAGTGCGTTATCCGCTACGGGTATCCGTCAAACATACGGGGGAGAACAATAATGAAAACTATGGTTAAAAATGTACTTGGTGACAAGACGGTAACCCATTATCTCCCTATGACTGCGGCGAATGCGGCGACTTTTTGTGCTGACATTTTGGACGGTACGTATAAAATCTTTGAAGAGACTTCAAAAGTCGGAACCGATACGGCTGTTGTTGCGGCTAATCTTGTTAATCTTCAATTGGTTAACACTACCACTCAAGCTAAAACGTATCTTCGTATGATCGCAAAAGCGAACAAAAGTTCAGATGATATTCGTACCGCTTTGACAGGTCTTACACTTAACGGTGTTCTTGTCGATAAAGTGGTTGTTATTAATTTTCAACCTCTCACTTTCGCCTAATGGCGGGGGTGACCCATGAAGCAAAACATTTTAAACTCTCTTCAATTCATCTCACAAGTTCTATCACAAGATATTATCCCTGAACTCGAAGCCCTAGAATCCACAAATCCCTCAGTCGATTTCACTTCTATTAACGCAAAGCTTGATAACATTACCTCTGTTTTGAATGGTATTGATTATGAGTCTGATAGTATTGGTGTAAATCAAATTTTTGAAGATGTTACTCTGAATAGAGCTTCTGGAACATCGTATATAAATACTACTAATAAGCCGATTATGGTAGTGGTATCTTGTATAAATGATGGTTCATATAGAATGAAATATTCCGTAACTATTGACAATATACCAATTGCTTCTTCATTATCGGTTACCTCAAGCCAGTCAACTCAATCTATCATTCCAATTACTTTTTTAGTTCCTCAAAATTCAGTTTATTCTTTAAATATTGATTATGGAAGTGTTTATAAATGGGTAGAGTTAAGATGAATATGAATATTAAAATAATACATGGACAAATACTATCCGACGAAAGGATAAGTAATGCCAAAAGAACCTTGTAGCGTTTTGACAGATGAACAACTTGAAAAAGTCGCTGATCTTGTTATTCAAAAAATGACAGATAGAGCTTATACAAAAGTCGGTAAGGAAGTCGTCGGCGGTCTTGGTAAGTTCTTTTTTCTTGTTGGCGTTGTCGCTGTAGCTCTTTACTCAATCTTAAAATCGAAAGGAATTATTTCGTGAAAAAATGGAAGTATTTTAAAAAGGAAGATTTCGCTTGTAAATGTTGCGGTATGAACAATACTAGCGATTTACTCATTGATAAACTCGACGAGGCTCGTGAAATTGCGGGAATACCTTTTAAAGTAAATTGTGGTTGTCGTTGTAAAAAACATAATAGCGATCCAAAAATAGGCGGGGAACCTAATAGTTCTCATTTAACAGGTTTAGCTGTAGACCTCTCTGCAAAAACATCAGAGGAAAAATTTAAAATTGTTTCATCACTTCTTGCATGTGGCTTTGTCCGTATCGGTGTTTATAAAACATTCGTACACGGCGATATTGATACTTCTAAGCCTCAAAACATGATTTGGCACGGGTAGAATTAAAAAAGAATTTTGCTTTTGCTCTTGACAAATGATTACGTAATTTTTGTAACGAAGTTATTAACACTTCGAGAGAGAAATACGTTCCAATTCATCTTGATGAAATCCGGCTTGTTCTCTCGCTGTACAGTTAATATCAATTCTTCGGGGAAAACTGTTAGGATAGTGTTTTTCAATGATTTCAAAATAGCTTGAAATCCCCTTATTCTCTTGTAAACAAGCGTATTCAAACCACACATCCCCTTTACGGACATGATCGATCTCTTCCTCTAAAATAATATGAAGTGCCGCCATGATTTTTTGTATCATGGAATCCGATGCATGAGGCTGTAATTTGCGCAGGATAAGAGGAGTTGCATCCAAGCCGTTGGCTTCAAGGTATCTCGGCACTACTGCCATCCGCTCATGCAAATCCAGTGTCCGCATAGAGGCTTCAAACAAGGCATCATGTACCGGATATTCCCCGTAAAAACTCCCCAATTCATGGAGCAATACCTCTATCATCTCAAAATGGCGCACTTCATCGTCGGCTACTTCTAACCAATCTCGTTCAAAATTTTCACCTAATCCGCGAAAACGATACACGGCATCGAGAGCAAGATCGATTGCGCTGTATTCAATATGGGCGATTGCATGAAGAAGCAATATCTGACCTTGCGGGGTATTGAGTTTTGTACGTCTTGGCACCTTTTTCGGATCAATCACCGTACAAAAGTCCCGATAGGAGGGGTGACTAAAAATAATAGGCTTAATTTCGTTATCTCGTGTAATCTCGCCGCGACGATAAGCCTCGTAAAACTCTCGAAAGAGGGCTATTTTCTCACTTGGAGCAGCAGTGGTTAAAAGAGTTTTTAAAGTGCTATTGAGTTCCATAAAAGCCATTATATCGTATACTCTCAGTTATGAAATCATCCGAAAAAGCCTACACTCTTTATATTCTCAAATGCAATGACAATACCTATTACACAGGGATAGCAATCGATGTTGAAAAACGGTTGATGGAGCATAATACTTCGGACAAAGGGGCAAAATATACCCGTTCGCGTCGTCCCGTAGAATTGATCTACCGTGAAGAGTACAGCGATAAAAGCAGTGCACTCAAGCGAGAGCTCACCATCAAACGGATGAAACGCTCCAACAAAGAGGCTTTATGGACTTGTGGATAAAAATAACCCTTATTCTTCTTCTGGCGATACTTATTTATCGCGAAATTCTCAAATCAGCACTTCACCACCACCAACGTCCGCGTCACAAATCGAAAGCGAATTTTC
>Ga0074197_1001042_pt1 | contig 26688 bp, 21 predicted proteins | sample EPASupsiteSAE305_FD_64526 | JGI IMG/M metagenome (GOLD analysis project Ga0074197, IMG submission 64526) | Bioremediated contaminated groundwater microbial communities from EPA Superfund site, New Mexico - SAE3-05 reassembly with SPADES | ecosystem: Environmental > Aquatic > Deep subsurface >...
AACTCGATATTTACCGCGCGCGAGTCTCTGTTTAGCCCGGACCGAAGCACCATCAACCCCACCAAAAAAGAGGCAAACGTGCCGAATGTAAACACTATCCCCGGCGAAGACGTGTTTTATGTGGATATGCGGATTTTGCCGGTCTATCCGGTCGCCGCCGCGCTTGAGGAGGTTTCGAGGCTGGCACACGCGATCGAGGCCGAGTACAACGTGAAGATACAGCTCGATGTGGTGCAGTCGACTGAATCGAGGGCGACACCGGCGGGTTCGCCGATAGTGGGGCTGCTCGCCGAGGCTGTTCGTCAGGTGTATGGTGTCGAGGCAAAACCCATCGGAATCGGGGGTGGCACGGTGGGCGCGTATTTGCGCAAGGCCGGGTTTGACTGCGTCGTGTGGTCCAGGATGAATGAGACTGCCCATCAGCCAAACGAAAATGCCGACATCGCGAATATCATCGGCGACGCAAAGGTGTTCGCGACGCTCGCGATGATGCCGTAAAGAGCCACAAGCGTAGCGGATAAATGCGGGGCGGCCCACTATGGATGGCCGCCCTTTTGCATTTACGGAGCGGCTGGTACCTTCAGTTTTTGTCCGATTCTCAGGACCGAATCTAAATAAATACCGTTGAGGTTCGCCAATTTCTGGGCTGTCGTGCCGTATCGTCTCGCAAGTCCGTAGAGCGTGTCGCCTTTTTGTATTGTGTGGATCGCGGTCCGGGCACCGCCGGCACCCCCCGCGGAACCGCTCGAGGGTTGAAGTGGCTGCAGCGAAAGCGGAATCATGAGCTTTTGGCCAATTTTGAGTCGATCCGGATTGAGGCCGGCATTCACCTTGGCAATCATCGAGATGGAGATGCCGTAACGCTTGGAAATAGCGGTGAGCGTGTCGCCCTCTTTCACTTTGTAGATTTCGTAGCGGACGAGCGGGGCGTTTGGATCGGAGAGGATCGCTTTCACCTCTTCGGATTTGTCGGCAGGAATTTTTAAAAGATGCGCATTTTCCGGCGGTGTAATGGTATAGTGCAATTCGGCATTGCCGAGCTTGAGCGTGTCGAGCGGGATCTCGGCTTTCGCGGCAAGCAGTTTGATATCGACCTGTCGATCGAGAGGGATAGCTTCCCACCTAATGTGTGATGAAGGCAATTCCAGGCCATAAAGCTCCGGATAGCGGAGAATCGATGCCACCGCGAGGAATTTCGGCACATAATCCAAGGCCTGCCTTGAAACAAGCCCCTTGTCGTAGATGTTCCAGAAATCGGTGTCTCCGCCGGCGGCATCGACGGCTCGCCTCAACGCGCCAAGTCCCGCGTTGTACGCGGCGATGGCGAGCGGCCAGTCCTTCAAATCATTGTAGTTATCGATGAGCTTGTTGAGCGCCGCGTCAGTGCTCTTCATAAAGTCGCGGCGATCATCCACCCACTCGGTTATGGTCATCCCATAGCCACCGATAGAGTTTCTCATGAATTGCCATATTCCCGTTGCCCCGCTTCTCGAAACCGCGAAGGGCGAAAACGCCGACTCGATGACGGGCAAATAGGCCAATTCCTGTGGAACGCCATATTCAGTCACTTTGGATTGAATGTAGTCCATGAACGGAGCGGCTTTTTCCATTGTCGAGAGCAGAATTTTGCGGCCTTTGTCGCTCAGATAGTATTGCCGGTATTTTTCGAAGAGTTCATGGCTCCAGGGCATGGGAATGTCGTATTGAAGATTCTTGGCCTGTTCCTCAATAGTCAGTTCTTCGGGCTGAAGCTGGCTCAGGTCGGGCTCTTCCCCGTTCTCTTCGAGGGGTGCGGCCTGGAGCTCTTCGGGTGATTCGGAAGAGGGTGACTCAAGGCTGGCTATCTCAGCGGCGGCGTCCGGAGAGACAGTGGTGGGCTGCGTCTCCGGGACCGACTGAGGGAGCGGCGCCGGAATCGCCGCCGGGCTTCCTCCTGCACTCATCTCAGATGAGGCCGAAGATCCCAAGACGTCCGAACTCACTGCAGGGAGCGATGTCGCTCCCTCGACCCCTTTTGCTGACGCAAACGACACCGCGATGCACAGTGAAACCAGTATTCCAATATATCGAATCTTCGTCATTGCATTTTTTCTCCAAAATAGATGCCGGCCCATTCCCAATTGCCGTGTACTTTGGGATCAGCCGGAAAGTTGACTTTTCGGAAGCATAGATACCATACGGGGATGTAGCCCGTCCACCCCGAAGTACGGAGAAAAGCTTCCGAATCGTTGAGAGAAGGATCGAGGGAAGGCGCGACGTAGATCGAGCCCCTTGTCATGAAATTGCTGAAATTGAAGAGCACATTGGAATTTGAGTCTTCTCCGCCTTCCTTGTACCAGGACATGGCGAAAAAACCCGCCTTCGACATATATTTTCTGAGTGTCTGGGGAGAACGGGCGGCGATGGCCTTGCGAACGCCCTTCACAAGGTCGTCGAGATTCGCGTATGTCCAGTCTTTCGGGCTGTCGTTGAATTCGACCATCTTGCGGGCATAGTCATGCGCGTCGGAATATCCGGGGACAGAGACTCCGAAATATGGCAAAAACTTGCGATATTCCTCTATTGCCTGAGACCAGAGGCCGAGTTTTTCATATTCTTTTGCAAGTAGAAAATGGAAAGGCCCAACTTCGTCCGCATCGGGGAATCGCTGGATGAAATCGCGGTACCAGCCTATTTTTTTTGCTGGAGGGCTGTCGCTTTCGAGCAATTTTGCGAGGCAGGTGCGATGGATTGATTGCCCCTCGATGGTCATATCCGGCAAGGTATTGAGAATGCGTTCGTAGAATAAGCGCGCGACAGGCCCGCTGTTCATCGATTCATAGACCGCGCCCGCGGCGAAAAGATACCACGCTTCATATGCGTCGTGTTCGTCAGAGAGCGAAGAGAGAAACCGCGCCGCTCGCGCTTCCTGCCCGTCTTCAATAAGAATTGTGCTGATGCGTCTCGCCGCCAGCATGCGCTGCACGGGATAGTAGCCGCTCTTTTTTAATTCGGGTGAGTGAAAAATTTCGAGCGCGTCGCGAAGATATTTCTCTTGGGCTTTATTCGAGACCGAAAACTCATGTGCTCTGGAGAAAAAAGGCACAGAAAGGTCGCTGTTGCAAGCGCTCAGACTCAGCACAATCAGGATTGATAGCATACAGAGAATTGTGGCCCTGCCTTTCTGAGCTTTTCTCATCCTAGGTACCCTAGCATGCATCGTTTTTTCTGAGCAAGCACTGGCTTTCCTTGCAATCCCTGTCAAACTGTACTAATATAAACAATTGAGCATGAAGATTCGATTCAGGTTTTCGGCGGCAATTCGCAATATTTTTCTCGTGAGTATTGCCCTGGCAGGAATGCTGGCCCTGGTTGTTCCCGGCAGCGGCTATGCCCAGCAGGCTTTGCCAAAGATCGATACCGAACAACTCAAGAAAATAACGAGCGAATCGTCGGATCTCGAAGCGCTGATAGTGCTGGCCACGCCGCAATCGATAGCGCAGGCGCAGGCCCGAATCGAAGCCTCGCAATATCTCTCGGCGCCGGATAAAGTGGCCCTTGATGCCTTTGCGCGCAACGTGGGACTTATCGTGTATGGGGCAAAAGATACGCGCCTCGAAATCCCCGCGGCGGCGCAGGGAGCCAGTCAGAAATATATCACATGTCTGGTTGGACTCGCCGATGCTTCGTCCGGGGAGATTCCGCGGATTTTTCAAAACGCAGTCTGTTCGACAATGTCTGAGTTCATCTCATCCCTCACATTCTTCCGAAGTTCGCGGAATGAAACGCGGGATCAGGCGCTGGCGGCCCTTGGCCGGTTTGAGGCGCTGGGGAGTGTTTCAGTGGTCCCCATGCTCATCAAAGGACAGATTGCGCTTGAATCGAAACAATATGGCGATAGCGCGAAAAATTTCCAGCAGGCGCTCGCACTTGATCAGCAATCCCAAAAAGCTGCGTGCGGGCTGGCGCGCGCATCGCTCGCGCTGGAAAATCCGGAGGGTGCGAAAAAAGCGCTCGATCCAATCGTGACACGGGCCGGCGCGGGAACTGCGGACATCGCGGGTCAGGCGGGCGCAGCGACACGGCCTGGCTTGAGTGCCGACTATAAATCATTATATGGAATGACCTTATATAGCTTCAACGACATACTTGATGCTGAGCCGTGGCTCGCTGCTGCGCTCAAGGATGACCCGACACGCACCGATGTGCTTGTTCCCCTTGCGAAGGCCGCCATGCAGAGGCGCGACTATCCGGCAGCGTGGCGATATCTTGAAAGTGCCGCAAAGACAGCGTCGCAGGACCGGACATGGCTTGTGCTTAAAAGCCAGTATGCCCTCGAGAATTCCCGTCAGTACGATGCCGAACGCTTTGCCCGTTCTGCGGTGCGGTATTTTCCCAAAGATCCCGTGGCAATCGCTCAGCTTATCCTGGCGCTGCAAATATCTCCTGACCAGGCAAGGCATCTGGAGGCGGCTGAGCTGGCGAAAGTTGTGCTCGAGCTGACGAATGTGCAAAACGCGAATCTTACCCCCTTCGAACAGGCACGAAGAGCGCAGGCAAGGGATGAGGCGCTTCAATTTCTTGTGAGCGAAAGCTATAACCAGCAAGATTGGGCGGCAGCGGCGAATTATATTCATGAGGCGGGCAGCGCGCCTCTCGATAAGGAGATGGTGGCGACTATTCTGAGAAAGTCTGGCAATGTACAGGCTGCCGTGCAGTTTGCGTCGAGCTGGTATGCGCGGGACCCGAATTCTGAAAAAGCGGTGGAAGCATACTTGCGCAGCCTGGCGATGGCGACCGGTGGGGGGCTGGCATCTGCTGCACCGGCGAGCGATGTACATACAGGGCTCGGCATCGCTTTTTCTGCGCTCGGCGTGGGCCAGGGAGGAAGCGCGAATTCGGCAATACTGGACATGGTAGTGAAATTCATTGCCGCGCCTTTTTCTAAGGAACTGAAATCTTTTCTCTATTATATGTCGGCTTCTCTTCAGGATGACGAAAACAAGGCCATCGATCAGCTCAAAGATGCGCTTGCCGAAAGAGCGGACAACGTTGAGGCGCTTGTGTCGCTTGCCTCGATCTACCTCGATCGCTACAATCGCCAGTCGGACAAAAGCGATACCACGAACCGGGATAAGGCCCTCCGCTATCTCACCCAGGCAAAGGCGCTCAACCCGACCGACAATGATCTTCGCGCCCGCATCAGCCAACTTGAATCCCAGATTAAATGATGAAATCATCAAGAAATAACTTCTCTATAGAAGAGTGGGGCGAGAACCGCGAAAAGGTGAATAGTGCGGTCCGCGGCGGGCCGCTCAAAATAGAAAGCTATGCTGCCAATGACAGGCCGCCCGCCGGCTACGATCCCGATATCGCCTGTTTTCTCGAGGAAATTTACGCTGTATGCAATCGTTTCGAACGGCTCGAACTCGATCCGCTTGCCGTCGTGCGACGGTATTCAGCGCCCGGGGATATTGAGGTGGCGGGCCTCGTATGCTCCACGCTCGCATTCGGCTCGGTTGAGCTCATCATGCGCGCGTGCGAAACAGCGCTCGAACCTTTGGGGGCGCAGCCCGCGGAGGCCCTATGCAGAATGAACCAGGGAGACATCGAGCGCGTATGGGGCTCGTTTCAGTATCGCTTCTGTTTTCCGAAAGACATGATTGCGCTCATGTGGGCGATCCGAAAAGCTCTGCGCGAGTACGGCAGCCTTGAAACGCTCTTTATGAAGGGGGACGGAGGTTTGATGCTGGGGGCGGCGTCGGCCTTTGTGCGGAATCTGCGGCGGTTCGCGCGTGAGGCGCTGCCATCCGGCTTGCGCAAAAATCTGCTTCCGGATCCGGCCGATGGTTCGGCCTCCAAGCGCCTGTTTTTATTTCTTCGCTGGATGGTCCGCCGCGACGAAATCGATCCCGGCTGCTGGAATCAAGTGAACCCGGCGCGCCTCATTGTCCCTATGGATACGCATATGATTCGCACCTGCACCGAGCGGCTGCGTTTTCTGCCGGGGCGGACCGCGGCGGCAGGCGGGGGCGCTGGGGGGAGAGGCGCCCTCAACAGAGCCCCTGCTCCCAGCGTCAATCTGCGTGCCGCACTTCGCGTTACGGAAGCCTTCCGGCTCTACGCGCCCGATGACCCCGTCAAGTACGATTTTGCGCTGACGCGCCCCGGCATCGATCCGCGCCCGGGGGACGAGCGCTTCGGCTGCCGGTGAAGGAGCCTGAAAAGAGGCGCGCACTCCATCAGCGTCGGCTTGTCCGATATCTCCTTCGCATTGACAACGGCGCTCTCGCCGTGCTACTTTATTCAGGCCTTCAAACGGCACATTCGGGCAATAGCGCAGGTGGTTAGCGTACAAGTCTGGGGGACTTGGGGTCGCCAGTTCGAGTCTGGCTTGCCCGACTATTATTTTGTTTTCTAGTAACGACTCGCTCTTATTGGAAGCAAAAGCTCCCCTCGGGCAAGACAAGTTACTACTTGATGTACGGACATTGTAATTTCAGAAAACGAGAAGAGTATATAATTGTAACTACCATCTAATACACGCTTTGGGCCGATCCTGCCGGGGGAATAAGATGACCTTTGACATACGGTTTGGATTCGTACTGCATACTTGTGATTGATATCCCCTTTATCAAGAATTTTCTTCATAAAGGCGATATCGTCAGGAATACTTTGATAAGCTTGGGAATATGTAGTAAGGTACCTCTATGGTAATTACTGACAAGCGGCATCTCGTGGAACTATTTGAATCCCAGGCGGAACGACGCTGGCAACTCGCCGCCACGGGTCCCGCGGAGCGAATCGCCAGGCTGAAGAAGCTCCGCGCGGCGATTCTGGCGCGGAGCGACGAACTCTACGCCGCGGTCAAGGCGGACTACGGAAAGCCGGCTTTCGAAGCATGGCTCACGGAGATATTCCCTTCGATAGAGGAAATCGACTGTGCGACGAAAAACCTCGCTTCGTGGATGAAGGGGAAGCAATCGAAGGGGACTTTGATTCTACCTCTTTCTTCGACCAGGGTGCTGTACGAGCCAAAGGGGCGGGTCCTCATCATGTCCCCATGGAATTACCCTTTCCAGCTCCTCATCGCGCCGCTCGTCGACGCAATTGCCGCGGGCAATTGCGTCATCGCGAAGCCCTCGAACAAGACACCGCATACGGCGGCTTTTCTGGCCGATCTCCTGGAGAACGTGTTCCCTCCCGAAGAGGTGGCCGTGGTCGAAGGGCCTGGCAGCACCATCGGCAACCTTCTTCTCGAACTCCCCTTCGACCACATTTTCTTTACAGGGAGTCCGTCGGTCGGGGCGAAGGTCGGAGAGGCGGCGGCACGGGTCCACGCCGGTCTCACCCTCGAACTTGGCGGCAAGTCCCCGACTATCATTTTGGCGGGAGCGAGGATGGAGGAAACGGCCCGGAGAATCGCCTGGGGAAAGTTCCTCAATGCCGGCCAGACATGTATCGCCCCCGATTATCTTTTCTGCCCCAAAGATTCGGTTAGGGTTTTTGCGGCAGCGTTACAGAAAACCGTGGAATCCTTCTACGGGAAAACAGAAGAGGATCGCGAAGCCTCGCCGGATCTTCCGCGAATTGTGGATCGAGCCGCTTGTTCCCGACTTCAGAACCTCGTTTCGGATGCAGTTTCCAAGGGAGCCAGGCTGGAATTCGGCGGTCGCTTCGATATAGAGAGACGCTATGCCGCCCCGACGCTTCTCACTGGCGTACGGCCGGATATGGACATTATGGCGGAAGAAATATTCGGCCCGATACTGCCGGTCCTGCCCTACGACTCGCTCGACGAGGCCATCGCATTCATAAGGGCCCGGCCTAAACCTCTCGCGCTCTACGTGCTCGGCCGCGACAAGAAGAGCGCGGAGCGCATCATAGGCTCGACGACCTCAGGCAGCGCGGCGGTCAATGACCTCCTTGTGCAGATTGAAAACCTGGACGCTCCTTTCGGCGGTGTGGGAATGAGCGGCACGGGCAATTATCACGGTTTCTACGGTTTCAGAACTTTCTCTCATGAGCGCAATGTCCTCTACCAAGGGCCTTTCAGCGCCGTCGAAAAATTCTATCCTCCCTACGATTCCCCGGCGCAGAAGCGGCTCTGGGGAGCCCTCAAAGCAGTCAAGAGACTCAATCGATGAATGTGGCACTTGGCTGGTCGCCACGTCAAATCGCCGACTTTTTGTATCACCCCATGGGTTTCGCAAAGGGGTTGCGATAGTGTATCTTTCTTGTTGGGAGAGTTGCTGGTAGTTCAACGATGTATTTCTTTTTCTTGGCAGAATGGGAGTGCACGTAGTATCGCGACTCTCTCTTCTTTTTGACTACACCGTTGCACTTCCTGTTTGATCTGCGCAGCATAACATACTCAAAAAGTATACAAGTAATTTTTGATAGAAAATGTAGTTGTTATGGAAGGAAAGAGTAAGAAATACTTCACGGAGGTTTATCTATATGGAGGGGAGGGATTTATTTGTCTCTGTATTGGAACAAATGCCAGACGGTCTTATTGTTCTTGATAATAATGATAAGGTTGTATTTGTCAACAAGGCGGCTGAGAAAATAAGCGATATAAAAAAGGAGTCTATACTTGGTGTTGATGTTTATCAATGTCATCCTGAGCATGAGAAAGAAAAACTAGGGAAGGCTCTTGATTATTTAAAGAATAAAAAACATGAGGTGCGCAGAATATTTCACAATGAAACGAACAACACGACACAAGAGAATCTGTACAGAGCTATTTTTGATGAAGAAGGTGAATTCCTGGGTTCATTGGTGATGACCCGGGACATCTCAGAGAAGTATGATCTCGATGAGAAGAAGTTGCTGCTTATAGATCAAATGGACGATAAGATCAAAGATCTTCGGGCAAGATTCCAGAACCTGTTTTTATCATCTCTTGAGACATTAGTGAATACCCTTGAGGCGAAAGATTATTATACAAAAGGGCATTCGATGAGGGTGGCCTCCCTCTGTGAACGGTTTTTAGAGCGAGAGTCGTTGATGGTTCCGTTAAAGCAGAATATTATCGTTGCGGCAAAACTCCATGATATAGGGAAGATAGGGATAAAAGAATCTATCTTAATGAAGAATGACAAGCTGACGGCGGAAGAAAATGAACAAATGCAGCAGCATCCCATAATCACGGCAAAGATTCTTGAACCGATGGATGAGTTGAAGGATGTTGTGGAAATAGTGAGACATCACCACGAGCGATACGATGGCACCGGCTATCCGGATGGTTTAAAAGGGAATGCGATTCCCTTTGGGGCGAGGCTGCTGGCGCTGGTGGACGCATTCGATGCGATGACTTCAGTAAGGCCCTATAGGGATAGTTTAAGCTTTGAAGAAGCGGTCTCTCAGATACGAAACAATCTGGGGACGCAATTCGATCCTCAGCTGGGGGAAAAGTTTTTGCTTCATCTTGAGCTGGGGGATCTCGATTTGCCCGATTTTTTCTAAATCCTGTTCTTCACCTATGTCAACATGGGCGCCCTGGCTGCCGTCGCCTCAATCGGGGCGTTCGTCATGGGTGTTCTCACTTATCACCGTTGGATTCGATGTCCTGCCCAAGAAGAAAGCCCTCTCAAGGCTAAGGGCGGTGCCCGTCATCACTGCAATACCCTGAAATACGTCTGTTTTTTGAAGTGTAGGTGAAATATCCTATCCTCACATAAGGCATTTATTCTATTTTGGGATGGGCAAATGGGGGCTAAAATCATTCTAGTCGCTGTAGCTTGCGCTACTGTTCACGTAATCAATGGAATAAGGAGGAGCTTGCATGAAGAAATCAAGAATTTTCGCGTTATGTTTCCTGATTGTCTGTCTTTTTTCAACGGCGGTCCTGTCTGCAGATGAAGTCAAGCTGACAATATGGGGCCGTGACATTCCCGATGATTCGGCCGATCACGCCTATGTACACGCGCTCATCAACGGTTTCCAGGCCAAGTATCCGGATGTAAAAATTGACTATATTGCCTTGGGAGATCCGGGGCTTGCGGACAAAACGAAGATCACGATGGCTACTGGATCGGGACTTCCTGACATTTTTCAGACTTGGGGTGGTTCGGTGATGGGCGGCTATGCCGATGCTGGCATGCTTTTCGACTTGACCAATGAGCTTAAAGGAATACCCTGCAGCGATGCCGCACGACAGGCCATGACATGGAAAGGCAAGATTTATGGTGTTGCTCCCTTCTTTGCCGTGGCGGGAATTTTCGTCAATGAAGGGATTTTCAAGGCGAATAACCTCAAGGTGCCAGCCACCATTGAGGAGTTCGACAAGGTCTGCGATGCCCTCAAGGCAAAGGGGATTCAGCCCTTCGCATGCGGGGAGAAAGACAAGTGGCCCGCACTCGCCCTTTACATGTATCTTACAAACCGTTATGGCGGCGATGCTTCGGCGAAGGCCGCGGCGCGACAGATACCCTATGATTCCGATGCCTTCGTAAAGGCCGCTCAGCTCTATCAGTCATGGATCAAGAAAGGTTATTTCGGCGCCACGCCACTGGGTGAAGGATATGGCGATGCCCAGCAGCTCATGGCGACGGGAAAGGCTGCCATGCACATTACAGGCTCATGGATGTGCGCCCAGTATGCCAATAGTGAATTCACGGATCAGACGATTGGCTTCTATGCGTTCCCTGCTTTCAAATCGGGCGGTGTCGGAACAGTGAATGACATCATGGGGCAGACTGATATCGGTTTTGCGGCCACAAAAGTCGCTGCTTCCAAAAAGGATGCCGTCGTGAAATTCCTCAAATACGCGATGAGCACCGAAGCGTGCGAGGCTGAGCCCGGCCGCATCTGTTCGGTGCCCGGCGTAAAAGCCAAATCCAGTCTGACCGCCCAGGCTGCCGCAGTCTTTGCAACCGCGAAAACGGTCACGTTCTGGTGGGATCAGGACCTTCCACCTTCGGTGACATCGCCGCTCAACGACATGCTTCAGACTTTCTTCCTGCCGGGCGCGGATGTAAAGAAATCGCTTTCCTCCTTTGAGGCTCTCTGTGTCGAAAACATTGGGCCAGTCAAGAAGTGAGATACTTACCAAACGAAAAGAGCCATGAAAGAATATTAAAAACGTGGGAAGGCATCCCTGTTGTTTCGGACAGGGATGCCTCTTGGGAAAACAAATGTTGTTCTGAAATCCCGATTCCGTTAAGGGAAGATCGCGAGAGGATGATTGTGCGCTATGGAAATTGTTGAAGGGAAAACAAGCTTTGCCGGGAAAAAGAAACACAAAAAGCAGGACAGGAATAGAAGTGTTTTTATATTCTTTTGCATTCTTCCCGCGATTCTTTTTCTGGTTATTTTTCTTTATTATCCCATCGAGGAGACTTTCAGGCTTTCCCTCACGAAGACGACAGGGCTTTCCAAGGAGGTTTTTGTAGGAACCGACAATTACCAAAGGCTGTTTCACGACGAGGAATTCTTCGCCGGCCTGAAGCATGTGTTTTCATGGGCGTTTTGGAGCATCGTGATACAGTTGCCGCTTTCCTTCTTCATCGCTTTTTCCCTTACCTATTATTCGAATAGATTCACGAGGCCTCTTCAGGCAGTTTTCTTTCTTCCAAACGTTCTTCCATCGGCAATAACCGCCATGCTCGGCAAATTTGTGTTTGCGCCCAACTATGGCCTCATTGTAAGCCTGGGAAAGGTTTTGGGCTGGAAATGGTTGGCATCGATAGATTTCCTTGGGAATCCCAACCTTGCTTTCTGGGCCATATTCGCCATCGCAACATGGGCTTACAGCGGCTTTTACGTCATCTATCTCATGTCGAGGATTGAGCAGATACCACGCGAATTGCGCGAAGCGGCGGAACTCGACGGCGCCTCGATGTGGAGTTATGCGCGGCATATCGTCCTGCCTGAACTCAATTATCCTTTGCGCATACTCGCAGTTCTCTGTACGGTGGGGAGCCTTAAGCTTTTTGACCTTCCCAATATGATGACGACAGGGGGGCCCGGGAATGCGACGGTTACGCTGGGTATTACGCTGTATCGCCATGGATTCATCAACTGGAACTATGGCAAGGCTGCGGCCATCGGTGTCGTGATTTTCGTCCTCTCGTTGGTCTTCACCATTCTGCAGTTCAGCCTGGGCAGAAAGAAGGACGAGGCGATATGAGAATGCGGAGAGAACAAAGTGCCGGCCGCGGCCGGAGTTCGTCGAGAGTGCACTATGGCATGTCTGAAATCATCATAACCATAGTTCTCGTCGTTCTCGCCGTGATTACCATATTCCCGCTGGTGGTTCCCCTGCTTTTTGCCTTCAAGACACAACTTGAGTTTGCCTATCATCCGTGGGCCATTCCCGAAGCCCTCCGATGGAACAACTTTGCAGAGGCGTGGAAGGCTGTCCGCATCGACCAGGGGCTACTCAACACACTGATTGTCTGTTTCGGTTCCATTCTATGCACCATTCCTTCCGCGGTTCTGGCCGGCTATGTGTTCGCGCGCTACAGAAGCCGCGTAACCGAAATACTTTTCTATGCGATTCTTATTGGATATTTCGTGCCCGTACAGATGGTCCTCGTTCCACTTTACCGGATGGAAGTGTCACTCAAGATGAACGATACGCTGTATGGCCTTTTCCTGCCGATGGCCGCCTTCGGCATCCCCTTTTGGACGCTCATCTATCGTTCTTTTTTCAAAAGCCTTCCCCGCGAATTGGCCGAAGCCGCAAGCATCGACGGGGCGGGACATACGAAGACTTTTTTCCGCGTCATGTTGCCCCTTGCACAGCCGGCAACCGTTCTTGCCGTCCTGCAGGTCTTCATGGGAGCCTGGAATGATTATTTGCTCAGCCTTATACTCTTGTCGGATCAGAACAAATTCACGATGCAGCTCCGGGTCGCCTCTTTCCTGAACTCGTATGGGACGGACCGGATGCCGAGGTATGCCGCGGCCGTCATCATTTCGGCTCTGCCTACCCTGATTTTGTATCTTGTCGGCCACCGCTGGATAATCAAGGGAATGTTGTCAGGCGCAATAAAGGAATAGAGCGGAAAGCATGAAATACCGAAATCCGGTTCTGGCGGGATTTCATCCCGATCCGAGCATTTGCCGGGTAGGAAACGTTTTTTATCTTGCCACTTCGAGCTTTCATTACTTTCCGGGCATTCCCCTGTGGCGTTCGGACAATCTCGTCGACTGGGAACTGGCCGGTTACGGCATTTCGCGTCCGGAACAAATGGACTTGGCCGGAACAAGGGCGTCAAGAGGTCTCTATGCGCCGACGATACGGGAAAAGGACGGCCGTTTCTATATTGTCTGCACCGAGGTCGATCGTCTCGGCAACTTCGCGATCACGGCTCCAGCGATCGGCGGACCATGGTCCGATCCCGTGAAAATCGCGGTGGACGGCATGGATCCTTCTCTCTTCTTTGATGACGACGGCGTCATATATGTGTGTGCCAGCTGTGATGTGGGCGGGAGGCGCGGAATAACTCTCTCGGTTATTGCCCCCGGGTCGGGTACGGTACGCGGCGGTCCAAGGCTCATTACTCGTGGTTCCGGCGGGAGGTGGCCGGAGGGGCCGCATATTTATAAGAGAAATGGCCTTTATTACCTTCTCCTCTCGGAAGGAGGAACCGAGTATGGCCATATGCTGGCGGTTTTTCGTGCCATTTCTCCGTGGGGCCCCTACGAGTCCTGTCCGCGCAATCCCGTGCTCACGCACCGCAACCTTGCGCGGAGTCCCATTCAGTGCGTGGGGCACGGCGACCTCGTGGATGACGCGGCGGGCAACTGGTGGCTCGTCTGCCTCGGCGTCAGGCCGATTGGTTCTCTCCTCCTCCACAATTTGGGGCGCGAAACTTTCCTCGCCCCCGTTTCCTGGGATCCCGATGGTTGGCCAATCATCGGCGACAATGGCGTCATAAGTCTGGAAATGGATGGGCCGCTCCCCGGTACGCCGCAAAACGACGGGCCGGCCGGTGTCATCCAACCGGATCGACGCGGTGGTGACGGTCGGTCATGGAGCTGGCGGGACGATTTCGATGGCGCCCGGCTGTCTCCCGAGTGGAATTTCATACGCGCCCGGAGCCCAGGCGTTGTGGCGATCGAAAAGGGCGGTGGCCTCGTTTTGTCGGGAGGGGAAGCCGGCCTTTCGGATCCGCTGGCGGCTCCGGCCTTTGTGGGGCGACCTCAGCAGAGCTTCGATTGCCTTTTCGAGGCAGCGGTGGATTTCGACCCCGCAAGCGAAAAATCGGAGGCGGGGATCACCGCGTATTACGATGATTCCTATCACTACGAAGCCTTTATAACCAGACATGCTGGCTCACGCGTCATAGTTTTGAGAAAACATGTCCATGATATTGAAGTCGCCGTTGCCACGGTGGCCATTCCCGACACAGGATGTGTCCGTCTGTCCGTTGACGCCAACCGTGAGCGCTACCGTTTTTCTTATTCCTGCAACGATGTAGGAGGAGAACTTGGTTTGGGCATGACGGCGGGACTCTGCAGCGAGGGTACCTGGCGCATGAGTTTTACCGGCGTTTTCTTTGGCCTTTTCTGTGTCCAGGGAAAGGCTTTTTTTCATGATTCCTCCTGCGTGGACTTGGAAGGGACCTCATGTTATCCTCGACAATGATGCAGGACAAGCGGAAGAAAAGTTCACAGCATGTGCCGACAGTGGGTTTTCTTGCTGCCCGCTTTGACGAGGCGTATCAATATGCGGTTTGGAGCGGCGCTGCGGATGAGGCTAAATCCCTTGGCATTTCACTTGTGTTCTTTGGAGGACAACGGATCAGCAGCCCTATCGGATACGAAGCTTTGGACAATATAGCGTTTGACCTGGCCAAACGATGTGACATTGAAGGCCTCATCGTCATGTCGAATGTCATCGGCACCTATATATCGAACAAGGAACAAGCCGATTTCCTGCATCATTTTCATGACAAGGAGCTTGTGACGATCGGTGTCGAGTTTAAGGGCATCGAAGCTGTCTGCGTGGATCCTTCGGGGGGCATGAGTTCGATAGTGGAACACCTTGTCCACGTCCATGGACGGAAGCGCTTTCTTTTCCTTGCGGGGCCAAAAGGACATATTGAATCCGATGAGCGGAAGGCAGAATTCCTGCAGCGTCTATCCTGTCTTCTTCCTGAAGCAAAACCATCGATTGTCCATGGTGATTTCACCGACGATGATGCCTGTGCAAGGGTGAACGAATTTCTCGATGCGGGCGGCACGGCCGACGCCATAGTGGCCGCCAACGATCAGATGGCCTTTGGTGCCTTGGCGTCTCTTTCTGCCCATGGCCTCAGCGTTCCCTCTGACGTTTCCCTTACCGGTTTCGATGATACCGAAGACAGCCGGTTTTCGGATCCTTCTCTTACGACGGTGCGGCAGCCGGTTGCGATCCTTGGTCACATGGCCATGCGCCATATGGCGGCAAAACTTGGGCTTGTGCCGAAAGAACCGTCGGTTCGCCTGCCCGTATCCTGTATCATACGGGAGTCCTGCGGCTGCCGGTATTCGCCCGATCAGGAAGAGACCCGGCCCGGGGGGAGTGCCCTTCCGTTGGAAAGTGGTGAAGAAAAACTTCCTCCAAACACCGAACAGGAATGCCGCCACTTTGTCTCTCAGCGCCTCATAGTGGAAAAACGCGCGGCAATTCTTAGCGAAATCGAGGCTTCCCTCATCTCCTCGTTCAGCATGGAAGACATCCTCAGAGAAATAGCCCGCAGCACGAGGGAACTTGGCATCAGCAGCTGTTGGCTCAGCCTTTTTGACTCGAGCGATTTCCCGCCCGTCTGGTCCAGGCTTTTCCTCGCGGCGGACAAGAAGACTGTCCGCATTCTGGTGCCTCAGGGCATGTGTTTCAGAACAGCCGAACTCGTCCCCGGGGGGCTGCCCGAGAAATGGGACAGCTATGTCTGTGAGCCCCTCTGCTTTGGCAATGACCGTCTCGGCTACCTTATATGTACCGCGGATTCAACCGATCGGCGCATGTATGCGGCGCTGCGCGATCAGGTGTCGAGTGCCATAAAGGGCGCCATGCTCATGACCGCCGAACGCAACAAGGAGAAGGACCTTGAGCACAGTGTCCACCTTCGCACACTCGAATTATCCACAACCAATTCCCGGCTTGTCGAGGAAATGGAACGACGGAAAAGTCTGGAACGTGAACTGCTCGACATATCCAACACCATAATGGGCGATATTGGCCGCGATATTCATGACAATCTTTGCCAGGACATTGCGGTGCTGGGCATTATGGCCGCCGTTCTCGAAGGGAAACTGGCCCGGCTTGGACTTTCGGCGGAAGCCGGAGAGGCCTCGGCAATCGCCCGGAGATCGGGGGAGATCGCTGCCAAAGCCAAGGATATGGCCAGAGGCCTTTATCCTGCCGAAGTCGAGGCAAAGGGGATTATCTCCGCCGTCGAAAGCCTTGTTGTCATGGCAAGAGAGCGAAATGAATCCCGTATACGGTTTGAGGTCACAAAGGGTTTTTTTGTGCGCGATTCCCAGAAGGCCCTGCAGCTGTACAGAATTGTGCAGGAAGCCCTGAGCAATGCCGTCAAGTATGCGAAGGCTTCGGAAATCAAGGTAGGCCTCTATGCGGACCGCGAGGATATAACCGTCGAGGTCGCCGATAACGGCATCGGTATTCCCAAGAACGCAAAGGAAGAAGGCGGTCTTGGTTTTCATATACTCAAGTACAGGGCGAGCGTGATCGGCGGCGAACTTCGGATTCGATCCTCCGGCGGTGAAGGCACGACCGTAACATGCCGAGTGGCAAGGTAGGCTATGTCGTTGCATCCGACCTTTATTGTTATTGATGATCACCCCCTGTATCGACAGGGGGTGATGACACTCATCAGCCAGGAACTCCATCTTGAATGCGTCGGCGAAGCAGGCACTATAAGCGATGCGCTCGAGCTTCTCGGCAGAACCAAGCCGCGGTTGGCCCTCGTGGATATCTCGTTGCAGAACCAAAGCGGCCTCGAGCTCATCCATCTGATAAAGAGCGAGTACCCCGAAACCCTCATGCTTGTGGTCTCCATGCATGAGGAGAATCTGTATGGAGAACGGGCGCTCAAGGCGGGCGCGCGTGGTTTTGTCATGAAACACGAAAATCCAAGCGTTCTCCTTGAAGCCGTACAAAAAGTGCTGGCGGGTCACATCGCGGTGAGCGAGGATCTGCGGCAGCGCATGCTTGAGAGCATTGTTGTGGGAAAACAGGATGTCGACATTGTGAGCCGGCTTTCCGACCGGGAGCTTGAGGTATTCGTCCTTATCGGCAAGGGATACGGAGCGACCGAGATAGCCGAACGCCTCCATATCTCCGTAAAGACGGTCAATGCCTATCGTGATCACATCAAGGACAAGCTCTGCCTTTCTTCCGCCGCCGATTTGCGCAAATTTGCCGTGGAATGGGTTTCGCAGACTTAATTAGGTAAAAAGTCCGATGAATTAAACAGTCGCAATTCCTATAAGCAGAATTCCATTCAGGAAGTATAAATAAGAGAGGGAAATGCTGGAAATGAGGGAGTGATGGCAATGGCGGTTCGCGTACCAGAGATCGATTACTATTCATTGCACGGAATATGGGGAGCGTATGCTTCGCTTGTCCTTGGGCGGATTGGAAAGGGCGCGGGGGTTGTCGTCGGTGATGTTCGTCCGCCGGACAGAGGGCTCTTCATCGGCTACAGAATCGGAAATGGCGAGCCGCGCCTGCTCCCCTTTGCCTCGGGCAAGGATATTGCCGCGGGGGCTTCAGCCTACCATGCGGATGAGGACATGCCGGCCAGAGAAGAAAGCGGTCTACGCTACTTGTCATATTTCAAGCCTGAAGAGATGGAGCGCCGGGTTTCTTTTTCGGGTGAAGAATGGCGCGCCGGCGCTCTGTCGTTTCGTGTAATTTCCTTTTTTGGCGAAATACCTGATCCACAGAGCATGACGCCCGCTTCGGCCCGTTCGGCATTAAGGCCAGCCATTTTCCTGCAGCTTACGTTTGACAACATGGCGAACGAAAACCAGATGATTGGCCTTTTTGGCATGCAGGGAATCCGGAGGCCACTTTCCGACATTACCAATGGCGGTCTTCTTGGCATGGCCTGCAATAATTGCCTTGGCTTTGCAATTCGGCCCGATATTGGCATTGACGAAGTGATGGACTGGTCTGTCGTCGATGCCGCTTTCAATGGCAGCCGTCCCCTCAGGCGGCTTGCACAGGAGGGGGGCCTTCGTTTCAGGATCGCGCCGGGGCAAAAAGCGCAGTATGTCATTGCCCTTGGTGTTTTTCGCGAAGGCATCGTAACCACTGGCCGTCCTGCCCATGCCTACTATACCTGCCTGTTCAAAGATATTGAGGATGTCTTGGAAAATGCTCTCGACGAGCAGGTCGAATCGCTTTTCAGAGCCGAAAGGCTCGACAGTTTCCTTGACAATTCGGGTCTCTCCGAGGATCGGCGTTTCATCATTGCCCAGGCGGCACATAGTTACGTGGCAAACACGGAGCTCCTCCTGTCACAGTCAGGCGAGCCCGTATTCCTCGTGAACGAAGGTGAGTATCAGATGATGAATACGCTTGACCTTACCATAGATCAGGCCTTCTGGGAGGCAAGATTCTCACCCTGGACACTCCGCAACGAACTTGAATCCTTCGGAGAATACTCTTCCTACCGGGACTCGCTTGGAATAGCTTTTGCCCACGATCAGGGCGTCGATGATTGTTTCACGCCTTCGGGATGCTCCGTCTATGAAATGCCCGGACTTACCGACTGCTTCAGTTACATGAGTTATGAAGAGACATTGAACTGGCTCTTAACGGCATGCCTTTACGTAAACCTTTCCGGTGACTGGAATTGGGCAAAAGAGAGGCGCAAATTGTTCTCCGCCTGTCTTCAGTCCGTCAGGGCCCGCGACGGCAACAATGACGGTGTCATGGACAGGGATTCGGACCGTTGCGAAGGAGGGGCGGAAATCACCACCTATGATTCTCTTGACCCAAGCCTTGGCCAGGCAAGAAACAATCTCTATCTCGCCGTAAAATCATGGTCGGCCTTCGTTTGTCTTGGGGCTCTTTTCCGCAGAATCGACAGGGGCGAGTCACTGGATGCGCAGGAAACTGACCGCGCCGCCGCGCTGGTAGCCACGACCCTGACGCAAAAAATGCAGGGAAGGAAAGGATATATCCCAGCCATATTTGAAAGTGACAATCAGTCCTCCATCATTCCCGCGATTGAAGGCCTCGTCTATCCGGTTTTTTGTGGCGCTTCTGAAGCCATCACACCCGATGGGCCCTATGGGAAGCTTGTACAGGTCCTCAGGGAACATCTCGATACCGTTCTCGTCCCTGGCCGCTGCATCGATGCGGAATCCGGAGCCTGGAAAATATCGTCGACGAGCAGGAATACATGGCTCAGCAAAATATTCCTGAACCAGTATGTGGCTGAGCATTTGCTTGGCTTTAAAGATGAGCGTGTGACCGACGATCACATTTATGCGTATTGGCTCAGGACGGGAAGTGCGGATTTTTCGGCGACCGACCAGGTCGATTCTTCGAGCGGGAAGGCCCTCGGGTCACGCTTTTATCCCCGCCTGGTGACATCGATACTGTGGCTTGGAACTCCGCTTTCCTCTGGTTCATCAAGAGAATCTGAGGCGGCCATGCGGTAGCCAACCCGCTGCTCGGCAAGGATTAATTCAGAATGCTCCGGGCCAATTCCCCACGTGCGCCGTAATGCACGGATATGGACACGCAGATTTTCCTTTTTTCTGGAATTCTTCTCATTCCTTTTGGGGTTCTTCACCCGGCAAGAGAAGTAGTGCCAGAAGTTGGCCTTCTTTGACGATAGTATCCCGCGGAGCAACAATGCGATGGAGGCGGCCGGATACAGGTGCCGGGATTTCGTAACTGGTCTTCGCCACCTGTACCTCGAGGAGAGGTTCTCCCTCTTGAACCTCAGATCCCTCGCGCTTAAACCAGGCGACGACTACGCCTTCTTCTGTCGTATTTCCGATCCCGCTTAAAAGAAACTGATAAGGCATAATCTTTCCCCTTTGCAGTTACTGTGCTATCTGGCCAAGGATCGCGCCGCCTCCGCAATCGCCTCTGCGTTGGGAATGACAAACTGTTCCAGTGGCCGGCTATAGGGAATAGGGACATTGGGTACTGCAAGCCGTTTGACTGGCGCGTCCAGATATGCGAAGGCCTCGTCGGCGGCGATGGCGGCGATCTCTCCCGAAAGCCCAAAGCCGAGATAGTCCTCGTCTACGACCAGAAGTTTGTGTGTTTTCTTGAGTGAAGCTATGACCGCTTCGCGGTCCAGGGGAACCAAAGTCCGCAAATCGATCACTTCAGCCTCGATTCCCTCCTTGGCGAGCTTTTCAGCCGCATCGAGGGCGCAGTGAACCATCATTGCAAGGCAAACGATGGTGATATCGGTACCTGGACGTTTGACATCGGCCTTTCCAAAGGGAATGGTGTAGCTTCGTTCGGGGACGACATTGACACTCCTCTCAGGGTAGCGCATCCAGCCGAGGCCCATGAGCCCCTTGTGAAAAAAGTACATGACAGGGTTGTCGTCGCGGATTGCTTCGATCATTAAGCCCTTAGCATCATAGGCCGTGGAGGGGACAACGATCTTCAGTCCTGGTATATGAGCAAAAACACTGTAGAGACACTGGGAATGTTGCGCCGCATCGCCGTAGCCGCCACCGATAGCGGTGGTGAGTACGACCGGCAGATGGAGGTTGCCGCCTGACATATATGTATTTTTAGCCAGATGATTGTATATCTGATCCATGCACACCCCGAAGAAATCGACAAACATCAGCTCCACAATGGGGCGCATTCCCTCTGCCGCGGCGCCGGTGGCGGCACCGATGAATGCTGTCTCCGAAATAGGAGTGTCCATAATCCGCTCCGGCCCGAACTTGCTCAGCAGCCCCTGAGTGGCACCGAAAATACCGCCGTAAACCCCCACGTCTTCTCCCATGACGAATACGTGCTGATCTCGCTCCATTTCCTGGGAAATGGCCTCGGCAATGGCCTTGGCCATAGTCAATTCTCGTTCGTTTGACATTGTAGTTTCCTCCCTCAATCTTAGGCGAAAACCTGCTCAAGAGCCTCTTCCGACTCAGGGTAGGGGCTCTTGCGGGCGAATTCGATGGCCTCGTCGACGGCTTTGATGGCTGTTTCCCTTTCTTTATCAAGTTGAGCCCGACTGACCAGCCCTTTTGCTATGATCGTTTGCTCAAACCGACCAATGGGATCGGCGGCCTTGAGGCTTTTCACTTCGTCCTTTGGTCGGTAAAGCTCTGGGTCGCCTTGAAAATGGCCAAAGTAGCGGTCGGTCTTGACTTCGATCAGAGTCGGCCCCTCTCCGCGCCGCGCTCGCGCTATTGCCTCGCCTGCGGCATCATAGACCGATAAAAAGTCGTTTTTCTCCACCCTCACCCCGGGAATACCATAGGCAGCGGCCCGCTGGCTGTTGTAGGGGATAGCCGTGGATTTGGATTTGGCCACGGAAATAGCCCAGGCGTTGTCCTCGATGATAAAAATGACGGGAAGTTTCCACAGTGCTGCCAAATTCAACGATTCATGAAATGAGCCTTGATTGGCTGCCCCTTCTCCGGCGAAGGCGACCGCCACCCAGTCCTTTTCTTTTTTCTTGGCTGCCAGCGCAGCACCACAGGCCACAGGGAAGCTGGCGCCGACGATGCCGCTGCAACTGAACTTGTGCTCCGGATCAAAAAGATGCATGTGCCCGCCCTTGCCTTTCCCTAAGCCCGTTTCCTTTCCGAATATCTCCGCCGCCATTTTCTTTAAATCAACCCCTTTCGCGATGGCGAAGTGGTGGGCACGATGAGTGCCTACCACGGTATCTTCTTGGCCGAGGTGGGCACAGGTGCCCACAGCCACCGGTTCCTGCCCGGCGGACAGATGCATCTCGCCTGGAATTGTACCGGAACCGATGTCGAAGGCGGGACTCTTACCCTCCATGTAAACTTGGGCCAAGGCTTCTTCAAAAAGCCGGATGGTCCATGCTTGACGGTCCATCTCCAGCAACTGTTCTTTGCTCGGAGTCATAGCGTACCTCCTTGTATATACGGTATATATGATTCTCGCCGGGTCCTCCTCCACATGGGAAAATGAGCGGTATCCCGGTCAATTGCAACTTTCTCCCTCACTGACGACGGTCGGTCTGATATATCCCAGAATGGAGAGAGTTCTCGTAGCGGCTTTGGCAGACTGCCGTACGTAGGGTATGAGTGTGTCGCCGAGGCTGTGATAGCGCGTGCTTGGCAACGAGATCGCTATTGAGGCGATGACTTGCCCCTCTGCATCAAAGATTGGCGCGCCGATGCAGCAGACATCTGTCAAAAACTCTTCACTGTCAAGGCTATAACCATGCCGCCGAACATCCATCAGATGTTTTTTGAGCAGATCATCTGAAGTGATGGTGTTGGAGGTGTACCTCTCTAACCCATGATCTATCAAATAATTATCAAGCTGTGATTCATCGAGGTGTGCCAGGATGGCTTTCCCCAGCGCTATCGCATGGTTAGCTTCGTCATAGCCCAGCGTTAGGCTTTTCACTCGCACAGAGAGAGGACTTTCGTCAATCGCCGCCAGAAAAATGTCCTTCCCATTCCACACAGAAAGATACGTGGTTTCATGAGTCTTTTCCTGCAAGCTCTGTACGTGCGGCATTAAATACGACACGATCTGTGCCGGTGAAACGGCTTTGTAGAGAGTGTAGGCAATTTTTCCGCTGGGCCGGAACAACAGGGTGTCGGGATCTTTTACAACATAGCCGGAAACGATCAGTGTATTGAGAAGGTGATAGCAAGTGCCCACATTAAGACGCAAGCGGTAACCAATTTGCTTGGCATTCAAGCCATCAGGACAGGACGCGAGCAATTCCATTATTCCCAAAGCCCGACGGACAGATCCAATGATATCATTTTTCATCTTTTGGGTTTGGGCAGACAAAGAAGGAATTTGTTGAAAAGCTATGGCCATATTACACTTCCACACATAGCAGATATTTTGTCTTCGCCCACGGTCGAAAATTCTCTTCTGCGAACCAAAACCGTACGGCTATTTCCAATGGTGAAATTGATCAGAGGATTCTTTTTATTATACCCCTTATTCCCCCTACCACAAAAAATTTGTTTTCAGATAGTGAAATAAATAGTTCTCGATGTTGTTAATTGCTCGAAACCCAAAAAGGTACAGAAAATACATTAGCATAGGCTATTGAAAATAAGGGGGCCGGTGACTGGCAGGCTGTCCACTTGTCCTTCCTTTCGCAATCCTCTATGTTTGATGGATATTGCGCGCAGGCGCGAAGTGTAAGAGGAGCGGGAAATGTCGAATGCATTCGTGAAATTTGAAACGAGCAAAGGACCAATTGTCATCGAGGTTTTTGAAGACGAAACGCCGATCACCGCCGCAAATTTTATTGAATACGTGAAATCGGGTTTTTATGACGGGACGATTTTTCATCGGGTGATTTCGGGCTTCGTGGTGCAGGGGGGCGGGATGATGCCGGGGATGGAGCAGAAAACGACACGTTCGCCCATCGCCAACGAGGCGTCGAAGGCGCCGAAGAACTCGCGTGGCACGCTCTCGATGGCGCGTACCATGGCCCCCGACAGCGCCACGAGCCAGTTTTTCATCAATCTGGTCGACAACCGGTCGCTCGATTACCGCGGTCCGGGGCCGGGCGCGGGCTACTGCGTGTTCGGCAAAGTCATTGAGGGAATGGAAGCGGTCGACGCGATGGCCAAGGTGAAAACCGGCCAGCGTCCTCCCCACGCGGATGTGCCTCTGGAGGATATTGTGCTTGTTTCGGCGCGGGTCGTCGAACTTGTGCGGAATTAAAGCCAGCCAAGCACATCGCGGGAAAGCGGCCCGACGAGAGAGAACGACAGGATGCGGCGTCAGAAAGATCACCTGGTCGCAAAAACTGAAGCCACCCATTCTTCGGCGGCCTTACTGGCCTTGCAAATCTACGTGGCCGCGCGAATCTCTCTGAATACGCGCTTCAATTACTTCACATCCTGTACAAACTGTATGCGCAGGCCGTTCGGGTCGTGCACATAGAAAAATCGTATACTGGGATTCGGCTGGAATGGCCCGGCAAGCACTGGAATGCCATGTGCTTTCAGCATTTCCATGGTTTTTTCCAGCGATTCGACCTTAAACCCGAGCGAAATGTTCTGGCTGAAAGGAGCGGGCGCATTTTTTTCGTTACAAATGAGTTCGACCTCCGTATCGCCCGAACCCAGAAAGGCGATATGATCGCCGGGCATGGGCGAAAACTGCCTGTTCAATGGAAGCCCGACAATATCGCGATAAAAGGCGAGCGACTTTTCCATGTCATGGACATTGATGGTAACCCAACAGAATTGCATACCAGGCTCCTTCTGTAATTAAGTATTCGTGCCGACATTCTGTTCTCGCATATCTTTGCGCACATCGGGAATTTGCGTATCGACTATTCCTTTAATGTACACGTCTCGCTTTGGATACGGAATTTCAATGCCTTCTTCAGCAAATCGTGTATGGATGTCGATAATGATTGAATTCCGAAGATCGACGAGTTTCGATTGCTCAAACCACACGCCGAACAGAATGTTGATGCTCGAATTATCGAATTTATCGATATAAATGAGAGGAGCGGGGTTGTCGAGGGCATACAGATTCTTGGCGGCTATGTCTTTGAGCACTTCGGTGACTTTGTTTAAGTTCGAATTGTACGAAACACCGACCCAGACATCGAGCCTTCGAATGGGAAAGCGCGTGTTGTTCGTGACATTTAATTTTATGATGCTCTCGTTCGGTATGCGTACGAAGCGATTGTCGAAGGTCTGCAATTTGACCGAAAGAAGATCGATCGACATGACAATGCCTGTGATATCGCCCACCTGGATGACATCACCGATCTGGAATGGTTTTTCCGAGATGAGAAATATGCCGCTGATCAAATTCGATACCGATGTCTGCGCGGCAAAGCCTATCGCGATGCCCGCGATGCCCGCGGCGCCCAGCAGGGCGGAGAGATTGACACCCATGCTCTCCAGCACTGAAATAATGGCGATCGCCCAGCCTGTATAATGGATTGCTTTTTTAACGAGCTGGGCTTTTTGCTCGGGCATGTTTTTTTTCATGGTTCGGCTTGCTATCGCCTGCAAAATACGGAAAGCGCCGAGAATGAGCACTGCCGCGATAATCGCGCTGAACGCCTTTCTCCAGAATTCAGGAGTGAATGCATCCTTGAACAGATTATTGATAAAATCAGGAAGAATTGTCGTATTCATGCATCCCTCCGATTAAAGCCCCGCAATGTTGCGCAAAAAGCTGACGCCTCGCATGATGAGCACCTCATTGAGGCCTGTTTTTGAAGCGGTATGAATTTTATGAAGGTTCTTGAAGCCTGTGTCGTCGATGTTGGTCTGAAGCGATCCGTCCGAGGTCCCCGTGATGACGACCATGTCTGAGACGAGCGTGCCCGCTTTTTCGTAGACGTTCATAAGGTCGGTGAAGATGGCCAGTCGTTTTACTTCGAGAGGTTCTTTTGACTTGTTCTTTACGACGATTTTGCAGTGAATGAGGGACTGGCACGCGAGATATTGCGCGGCTCGCCGCAGGGATTGCTGCATGCTGAGATATGCGGGACTGGCGGCACTTGGTGCGTCGGGGGCGCTGTCGAAGGCACGTTGCTCATTTTTGCATTCGGGATCGAGCTCGATGGGGAGCGACAGGCAGAGATGGCCGCTCGTTTTATCGCCAAACCAGGCATAGGTGGTGGTAAAGGGTGAGCCTTCGTAGAGCGCGTATCCCGATTCAAGCTCAACGCGCAGGACGGGCGGCAAGGCGATAGTGAACCGGGCCTCGGTGCCGGGATGAATTGTCACATCATTGCGTGCCGAGACAAGATAGGGCATTGGGCTTGGGTGAGGGTGAAGCGCGGCTTTTCTTCCCGCCGCGACCGCGAGCGAAACGGAGATGTCCGCGGGAGGCTCGGTCGGTTCAGGGCCGCTCGCATCGCTTTGAAGATGCTTGAAAGGCAAAGAGTTGAGCGCGAAACGCCATTCTTCACCGTTTTTGTGCATCCAGAGCGAGGCGCCATCGAGCTTCCAGCGATACCACTGCGAATCTTTTGGCTCAAAAAAGTTCCACATACGATACATCATACTCTATGTGGGGAACTTCTTAAAGTTTTTTCGGTAAATTTTACGATTTTTTATATTCAGCCTGCGCTGCGGCAACCGCGGCGCCCACGCCGAATGCATAGCCTGCTTTGGCGAGGCCCCGTTCTATGGCGCCGAGCGTCGCGAGAATTTCCGAGGCGTCGCTCATTCCCATGTGTCCGATGCGGAAATATTTCGTCTTGATGGAGGGGTACAGACCACCGGCGAGCATCGCGCCTTCTTCGGCGATACGCGGGAGGACGCTCGCGTCGATGCCTTCGGGATAATAGGCCGCGGTCAGCGTATTCGCATAAATATCTTCGCGCGCGGGCACATACTTGAGCCCGATGGCCAAGAGGCCCGCGCGGAACGCGCGCGCGTTCCGCGAATGTCGTTTGAATCGGGCGTCCATTCCTTCTGCCAAGATTTGTCCGAGGCTCACATTCAGGGCTCGCACGAGGTTGACCGCGGGCGTCCCAAAATACGCCGATTTGCGCGCTTCGTAGGCCTGCATGACCGGCAACCAGTATTGCCCATCGCAATAATATC
>Ga0074197_1001043_pt1 | contig 26683 bp, 24 predicted proteins | sample EPASupsiteSAE305_FD_64526 | JGI IMG/M metagenome (GOLD analysis project Ga0074197, IMG submission 64526) | Bioremediated contaminated groundwater microbial communities from EPA Superfund site, New Mexico - SAE3-05 reassembly with SPADES | ecosystem: Environmental > Aquatic > Deep subsurface >...
CATCTGGCGCAACTCCCAGGCTTTCCAGGCCCAATCGTATCGTACATGCAACACCGAGCAAAGCCGCTGACAAAAGGTCGTTTCGTGTGTGGTGAAGGCCAAGGCCGATCCACGCGCCCCGTGCATCCGGGTTTTGGTAAGGGCTGCGTTCGCCGGTAAGATACGGAAGGAACAAAAGATCCTGGGGCAGGCGCGTCTTTCCTTCATCCATGGCCCGATAGAGCGACTCCCAGTCTGCATTCAGCATCGACAGCACCCATTCGAGCGCGAGTCCACCATTCAGCATGGCTGCCATGCGGTAGCGCACGCTGGGCACGCAGCTCTCGAAAAAATTGAGCCCCGGCTCGTAGGGTGCCAGCCCGCGCACTGGGATGACCACTTGAATACCTGTTCCTATGCTCACTTGAGCGGCTTTCGGCGATTGCCAGTCGGAGTCGTGGCCGCGAGATGGTGCCGAACTGATGCATTCGCCGCGGGCTGGGGCCTGACGACTCATTATCCCTATATCCGGGCTGCCAGCAAGCGCCAACTCTCTGAAATACTCCCCGAAGAACCCCGAGCCATAGATCTCGCAGGCCTTGTCCGCTGAACCAGCTGCGACGAGCACCCCTTCAGGCAGGCTCGTTTCGCGCGAAGCCTTACCGGTCACAACTCCGCCCGGGCTGAAACTGTCGCGAATTACTGGGAGCTTCGAATGGTCCAGGCCCAGAGCCTCGATCGCATCCTCCGCCCATCTGCAGGTGCGAAAATCGTACAGAAGGCTCGCGCTCGCATCCCCGGGATCAGTCGCAATATCCCCAGTGAGCCGGAAACGCAGATAGTCTTTCGGGAAAAGAATATAGTGCGTTTTGGCATAGAGCTCGGGCTCGTGGTGCTTCATCCACAGAAGAATCAAAGCCGTGAGACCCGCCGCCGGCGCATTCATCAGCCTGTCAAAAGAACCGGCAAGCAGGCTCGAATAGAGCCCGGCATATGCCGCGCCCCGCAAATCCGCCCACAGGATTGCATTATGCAGCGCCGCTCCTGTCTCTGAAATTGGCACAAACCCGTGCATCTGCGCAGATAAACCAATCGATACCAGCTCAATCGGGAGCCCCGCATTCTGAAGCTGCGCGCGAACCGCCAGCCAGGCGGTTTTGAGCGCAGCGATCCACGCTTCCGGATCAGTCTCCGCAATGCCCGACTCAGGCGAAAAAATGTCGTACCCGCAGCTCGCGGAAAAAGCCCTCTCCCTCGCATAGGCCGTGAGCTTGAGCGAGCCCGTTCCGAGGTCGATACCGATGTGAAGGGGGGCGCAGGTTTCAGTCATATTGATTGAACCTATTGCTACAGGAGAGAAGCGCTGTTAGTTGCAGATGGATTTGATTTTGCTTCTTGCAAAACAGCACTTAATCTTTTCTTTTCTCTAATGCTTGAACGAATGTAATTAGTGCCAAGAAGAAGAAGAATAATGAGCCCCCACATTGCCTGGGTGAGATAAGGATCGAGTCTGAGGAGATTTACTCCTGTCGATACCAGCTGAAGAATAATGATGGAAAGAACCATTCCGCCTGTTTTGCCAAATCCTCCAAACGGATCAACACCACCGAGGAAACAAGCAAGCACAGAAACAAGAAGATAAGATTCAGCATAATTTGCTTTTACAGAATTAAGTTGTCCCATCATTACGAAGGAAGTCAAAGCAGCAAAAAGCGAAGAAAGCATATATTGGCGTATGTACACGGAACGGATATTTATATTTGAAAATCGAGCTGCAACTGCATTCGAGCCGACCAGATATAGGCTTATTCCGAATACAGTCTTTGTGAGAAGAAAACTGAGCAGCACACTCGCAACAATAAAAATCAGAAATGGTATCGGAATACCCCAAAGCAAGCCATTACCAATGTCAAGTATGAACGGGGGGAAACCGCTTATTGTATAACCTTTTGTTATCACAATATTTACACCATTCAGCAGGGTTCCTATTCCCAATGTAACAAGGAAAGCAGGTATTTCCAGATAGCCGATAAGAAAGCCGCATAGCGCTCCAATAGAAAGCGCGGCAATAAAGCCCACTGATAGAGCAATGATAGAAGACGAGACAGAAGCTTCGTAGGTTGCTTGACCAGAAATTGCTCGAAGGGTCAGGATAGTAATGATTCCGGTAAAATTTGTGGTAGAAATGATAGCGAGATTAATACCGCCAGTTAGAAACGCAATCATGCTCCCGAAAGAAAGAAATGCAATTATCGGAATCTGATATGACATTGAGATAAAATTGCCGACTGTAAAAAACCGTGTGGGATTCAATATTGCCATTAGAATTATAATCGCGATGAGTATTATGTAGAGAGAGCGGTTTGATTGGAAAAATCGCAGTGGCTTCATATCAGTATCCTACTCCTGTATCTGCACTTTGACATTTGTCTTAGCTCTTTGGAGTCTTTGATATGCGCTTACAGTAATAGCGATAAGAATGATTGCCCCTATTGTGACGCTGTACCAGTAAGAAGAAATACGCAAAAGTGTCAGCCCATTATTTAGCATTGCGAATAGAAGCACGCCAAGGAATGTACCGAATATTGTACCTCTTCCCCCAAAGATACTAGCACCTCCAATTACTACCGCCGCAATAACTTCCAGCTCTTTGCCAACGATAATGTTAGGCACGACCGACTGCACAATTGCCACATGGACAACACCTGCAATGCCCGCTAGAAAACCTACAAACCCAAACACGAAAAGCTTTATAGCAAAAGTATCGATACCTATCCTTTCAGCTGCTATTTCATTGCCCCCAACTGCAAATATGCCTCTGCCTATCATTGTCTTGCGGAGAATGATCCAGCCAAGGATGAGCGCCGCAAGCCAGATGAGGGGCATAAGCGAAAGCCCATATGTTCCTCCAATTGCACTTTTTTGCGGAAAAAGGAGTATATTGCCAAAATCTTTAAACATTTGGGGAATATTGTTAATGAGCTTTCCTTTTGTAATGACATAGAGCATGCCAAAATAAATATTGAACGTTGCAATGGTGACGATAATGATGGGTACTCTGAATTTATGTATGACAAGGCCATTTATCAGACCAAGAACGATGCCGAGGATTGCGGCCTCAAAGAATGCGACAAATATATTACCTCCAAATTTCATTATCAAAACTACCACAGCATATTCCACAACCTGCGCAATGGCAGTAAAAGATACATCGGTGCCTCCGAGTATTAAAACAAACAGAGTACCAACTGACATTATGCCAATCATAGAATAGCTTTTCAGAAAACCTGTAATATTTTCGAAAGAGAAAAATGAAGGATTGCGCATGCCGATTACTATGCTGAGGGCAAGGATCAATAGAAAAACATAAGCTTCATTTTGCCGCAAAATCTTTCTAAACATTGGAAATCTCCCTCAATTTCAATATTCCCTTTGCTTCTTAAATTTAAAATTGAGACATCATACGTTCGAGATCGCTTGGTTGGATTTTTGCTGCATCCAGCTCTGCCCGAATCTTTCCGGCATGCATGAGAAGGATTCTATCGCAATTATTTGTAATTTCTGGTATTTCGTCTGAGATAAGTATGACGGAAATGCCTTCATCTGCAAGTGAACGAATCATCTCATGAATGGATGCCTTAGCCATTATATCTATGCCAACTGTGGGGCTGTCGAGGATCAGCACTTTGGGCCTGGTTGCAAGACATTTGCCAAGCACCACTTTCTGCTGATTCCCACCAGAGAGCGTTTGCACAGGCACCATAGGATGAGAGACTTTGATATTCAGATCATTAATCCACAGAGAGGCTTGATTCAGCCGCTTTGGGTAAGGGATATACCCTGCATGCGAAAGCGATTTCATGATTGCAGCATTCAGATTATCCATAACCGATTGTTTCTGCATGAGTCCTTCTACTAGCCTGTTTTCTGGCACGTAGGCAATACCTGCTGCAATAGCATCCTGAACACTTCTGATTCTAGCGGGCTTTCCATTGACCACTAATTCTCCAGAATCAGGCGGGCTAATCCCATATATTGCGCACGCCAGTTCTGTTCGGCCCGAGCCAATTAGGCCGATAATTCCTAGGATTTCACCTTCTTTCAAATTGAAAGAAACATCTTTGAAGTTATATCGTTTCGAGAAATTTCTTACTTCAAGCGTGATTCTTGATGAAATCTGCGCTTGCGAATGCCGAACCTGGGTTAATGCTTTACCTGTCATCAATTCAACAAGAGAATCGTTTGTAAGGCTCTTGCTTGGAAAAGTTCCTACAGTGGAGCCATCACGCAGGATGGTGATATTCTCTGCTACATCGAAAATCTCATTCAGCTTGTGGCTCACAAAAAGAATGGAAATTCCCTTGGATTGTAAATCTCTCATTACACCAAGAAGATTGTTGATATCTTTCTTTGTAAGAGAAGCTGTCGGCTCGTCGAGAATGAGAAGCCGTATATCGCTTGTGAGGGCTCTGCAGATTGCTACGAGCTGCTGCGTACCAATGGGCAATTCTTCGGTGAGCTTGGCGAGATCTATATCTACTTTGATTTTTTTCATTGCAGTTTTGGCAATGTGCTCAATTTCTTTCCAGTCTATAAAAGGGCGGCGTTTTTCGAGCATCTCGTTATATGCAATATTTTCAGCAACGGTAAGATTCGGGAAAAGTGAAAGGTCCTGATAGATTACCTGAACTCCCCATGAAGTAGTCTCGCCTGCAGCGAGATGAGATACTTCTTTGCCTTCGAAATAGATTTTCCCGCTGTCTGGTTGCAAAAAACCAGAGATTATTTTGATAAGAGTGGATTTTCCTGATCCATTTTCTCCGACCAAGCCGTGAATTTCTCCTTTATTAATGGTAAAATCCACATCTTTCAGAGCCCGAACACCTTCGAAGCTTTTATAAATGCTCTTAAGCCTTAGAAATTCCTGCATTGTAGTTCGCCTTTAAACGAAGCGTCCGATAGAGCAAGCCGCTATCGGACGCTGATGTTATTGTACCACTTATTATTTTAGAAATCTGCGTACTTGTCTACATTGTCTTTCGTAACGATAAGAGGTCGATCGTAAACAAGCGTGTTTCCGCTGAATGAAAGCGGCTTGCCAAGAGTAGGAATATCAAGGTTCGGCCCAATCGAAGATTTCTTTCCATCGAGTACGAGCTTTGCAAGATATGCCATAGCGTACCCAGCTTCTGCAGGGTCCCAAAGAATTGATGCACTGAAGGAGCCGTCTTTCAGATACTGCATTGCCTGGCTTGGGGATGTTGTTCCAATAACCGCAATCTTTCCGATCAAGCCTTTTTCGCGGAGAGCCTGTGCTGCGCCTGGTGCACCTTGGCTGCCAAATGCCAATATTGCTTTGATGTTCGGGTTTGCAGTAATGATATCAAGAGTTGCCTGCCGAGCTGCATTCTGGTCTTCGGAGACAGGATACCTGTCGGCTATCTGGCGAAGGCCGGGATACTTAGATTTTGCCAAAGCTACTGCTGCATCAGCCCAGATGTTGTGTGCGGGAACAGTGAGTGATCCTACAAAGATCACATAGTCTCCTTTCGTTGTACCCATATATTTGACCATAAGCTCCAATGCCTTTTCGCCAAATGCTTTATTGTCAATCATTTCGATATCGAAATCTGCATTTTTCTGGTTTGGCGACTCATGGGTAATGGTTACAATTTTTTGGGCTCTTGCACGGGCGAATGCTGGCTCAATAGATTGCGCATTGTTTGGAACAACCAGGATGGCATTATTGCCCTGGTTTATTGCATCTTCGATCAGCCGGACCTGTTGTGCTTCATCAGCAGCCGCAGGAGCTTGTTGGCTGACTTTCAGCCCGAAATCTGCGCCTGCTTTCTTCAGCCCGACCTCTAGCCTATCAAACCAGGTGGCTCGAAGCTTTGGAATTGACACCATTGTGTAAGGCTTGTTGGCTTGGGCGAACAGAGCCGGCGAGAGCATTGTTGCAACTACCACAGCGATGATAATTGCTTTTGAAGTTCTGCTCATTCTCATCTCGTGTACCTCCTTGTACTTGAATATGCATCGATGCATATAACTACACCATCAAAGGTGCAGGATACTCGGGGAATGATTATGCGGGATACCTTCTTTCTGGAGCCCTTATAGCTCCGTTGTTTCCAATCTCGATCACATAGCCCAGAGCTTTTTCCGTATCGAGGTAATAGAACTCGTCCTCGTCGATTTTGCCACTCTGGATGACTTCAACGCCCTTTTCCTTGAATTTCTTCAAAGCTGACTGACAGTCTTTATAATAAAGCTTTATGTGGTGCAATCCTTCGCCTTTTGTTTCGAGACATTCATCGTAGATGCTCCTTCCTTTGACTGGCTGCATAAGCTCATACTGAACATCCCCCCGCCAGGTTACAGCAACCAAATAGACAATATCCGAGGGTTTCCCATGAACCATCTGGTCACGGACTGTGCCAGGCTTGAATGTGTAGACATCCCATGGGCCAATTCCAAAGGTTTCCCAATAATACTTCATCGTTTTATCGATATCGCGTACTACGTGGGCGATCTGAATGACATCACCATCTTTCATGCCTTGCCTCCATTCATTCACTTTGACAATCAGGCAAATTCTCCCATTACACCTTCGAGGTTCGTGTGCCGATTTTGCATCTCTATGCGGGAAACATTTCGTTTTTCGATGAGCATCATCACTATAATATCCTCAAAAAGGAATAGTGATTGTTCGAGAAGAGAAGCCATAGGCTGAACAGAAGGGATTTCTGAACCAGTACCAAAAATCTGGCCTGGAACAAGGACAGTAAGATCCGCCAATTCGCCTTGCTCGAATTCAGGGTGTGCAGTTATGACACAAACACGGGCTCCTGCTTGTTTTGCAAGCTTGATAATATTGAGTTCTACAATGGTTACTCCGCAATTCACAATGAGAAGATCACCTGGTCCGATTGCCGGTGTTGTAGTGTCGAAGACCACATAGGTATCAAAACCCATATGCTTCAAACGCATTGCGAAACCGCGCATAGAAGCCTGCATCCGGCCCATTGCATAGAGCTGGATAGTCTTTGCCTTTTCAATTTCATGTATCAGCTTGTTGATTTCTGATTCAGATACGGCTTCGAGCACCTTTCTGTTTTCTTCTATTACAGCTTTTACAAGTTCAGAATATCGGCTCATGCAAAACCTCCAACTGCTTATTAATCAGAGTATAATGGATTTTGGCAGTTGTCAAGAAAAAATCAACAAATGTAAACATAATTGTAAGTTTTATTTTACTGATTTTTGAAAGCCTTTTCATGCTAGCGCTTTTTGCCTTATGAAATGAAATTTTGCCAAGCTGAGAAGACTATTTATTATTGCCTTCCATTCGCTCTATTATTCAATTAAATGATAATGATATAACAATCACAAAGCTGGTGAAGGTTCTTGGGCTTAGGATTATGCATGTGTTTGATAATAGCATTTTGAATAAATTGTAAATATCATATTTCTTATTGACGCTTTCTCGCTTTTCATCTTAAAATAAAATTATGTCAGATGAAAAGGGACACTCAAAATCTTCTAAGCATGCCCGCATTTACAATGATCTTATGCAATCCCTAAAGGAAGGCCACTTTCTCGAAGGAGATCGAATACCTACCGAGCATGAACTAGCAAATCAATATGGAGTTTCACGCCCGACCGTTACGAAAGCTCTGAACAGGCTGAAAAAGGAAGGCCTCATTACGCGAAAGATTGGTTCGGGCAGCTTTGTTTCTTCAAGGCGCAATCAAACAAATCAGCACAAGCTCCTGGGACTTGTAATTCCGAGTCTTGGTAAGGGAGAAATCTTTGAACCCATTTGTGCTCAAATAGCCTCATTATCCGAGGAGCATGATTTTTCGCTCATATGGGGCGGCATTTCATCTGGTTCAATACCTTCATTAGAGCTCCTCGAAAAAATGATAAATAGATTTATTAAAAATGGAATTTCAGGAGTTTTTTTTGCGCCTATGGAACTTACGCCTGAATTCCATGACATTAACGTCAGAATTGCAGCGATGCTTGATGACGCTCATATTCCAATCGTGCTCATTGATACTGATTATGAGCCGTTCAACCGACGAACTAGCCATGATCTTGTCGGCATCGACAACTACCATGGCGGATATATTGCGACCGAACATTTTTTAAAGCATGGGTTCGCAAGAGTGGATTATGTATATAGGCCTTTTGCTTCATATACACTTTTGCAAAGAAAAATTGGGTTTCAGTCGGCTCTTTTGGACTATGGAATAGAATTTAGTAAAGATCTGGTTCATTGTGGTGATCCGGGAGATGTAGATTTTGTGCAGAACGAAATTCTCACGAAAGGAGCTAGCAACATAGTGTGCGGTAATGATGAAACCGCAGCAGCGCTCATGAGAACCCTGCAAAAAATCGGAGTACATGTCCCGAAGGATGTGCGGCTTATCGGTTTTGATGATGTGTATTATTCGCACAATTTAAGAGTGCCGCTTACTACTGTCCGTCAGCCATGCAATGAGTTGGGAGCAACCGCGGTCAAGATGATGATGAATAGACTATTAGATCCGTTGATGCCCCCTCTTACTGTGTACATACAAGGCACGCTTGTAGTAAGAGATTCGTGTGGCATAAGGGCAACAAAAGAGTAAGCTATAGCCTGTGCTATTCGCAGAGCGTCTTGCGCACAAAAGCCGCAGCATCGCGCGCGAGCCTGTCATAATCCGGATTCGGTATGAGATCGCGCCAGACAGCAATATCACGACCGACTTGCCCGCCTTTGGTTATGAAAGGTTCCATTACAAGCGGCCCATCGAAATGAATCGAATCGAGAGCTTCGCGAATCTCTTTCCACGGCATGCGACCGAGCCCGGGCGGTTTCCGGTTGGTCTCGCCCAGATGAAGAGCCGCAAGATGGCGGCCTGCTTTGCGTATGGCACCGCCGATGGAATCCTCTTCAATATTCATATGAAAAGTATCGAGGAGGATCCGACAGGCCGGGCTCTGAATATCCTCAACATAGGCGAGCGCTTCCTCGCATGTATTGAGCAAATACTGCTCGAAACGATTGATGACCTCGACATTCAGGATGACTCCTTTGTCTTCGGCAACCTTTGCAAGCTCTCGCATGCTTTTTTTGCTTTGTTCCAGATAGGGACGCTTGTCGGTGGCGCCTTCGGGGAGTGTGCTGGGCCATGCACTGTGAACCGTGCCGCCGATCATGCCGCCGCCAGCCTCGCCCACAGCCTCGATCATTTGCTGCATGAAACGAACGCCGCTTTGCCTGACCGATTCATCAAGCGAAGAAACATCGTGATTCGCAGTAAGCCCAATGCCATAGGAAAGCACGATGCCACATCGCTTGGCTTCGTCCACCAAGCGCTTCTGCTCAGCTGCCGACATCTCGGCGAAAGTTCCGCCATTGATTTCCAGCTGATCGAAACCCAACGATTTGACTTTCTCGATGAACGGGAAGAAATCTACATCCCATTCCCTTGTCCAGAAGGCATAATAGATTCCGATTCTGCGCATGCTGGAAATACTACAAGCCAAGGAGGGGCTGGTCAATATAATATGCTGCGAGCCAGCATGCTGCTCAAACCGAGTTTCGCGTCAGCGAGGCAATCTCCAATTTATTCTTTAAGGGAGTCTAGCTGAAAATGAATTCTCTGAACCATTTCTGAGATTCAACAGCCTTCCCCTCTACCAGTAGGTTATCAATTTCCTTCATCGCTGATGGGGTGAGTTTTCTTTCAATAGCCTGGATAAATTTCACGCTTTCTTCGATAGCATGTTTGCCATCTTCCCTATAGGGATATTGATCCATCGAATACCAGCCATTGTAGCCTATTTTTTTGAGCCAATACAGAAGTTCGACGTATTCGACAAGATGAACAGAGCCGACAATCATGTCATCATCCCAATATCGGTAGTTGTCATTGAAATGAAGATGGAAAAGTTTTTTGCCGGACATGTCGAGCATCACTGCTGATTCGGCCATGTTTTCATAGCCAAACAGCGCATGGCCAGTATCGATGGTAACGCCAACGTTGGGCAATTCTGTAGCCATGGCAACAAGGAGCGTATCGGAGGCTCTTGCAAGAAATGAGTGGGTTCTTGGTTCTTTCAATTTGTATTCAAGCGAAAATCGCAGATCAGGATAGAAAAACGCCAGTTTTTTAATATTTTCTATGATAATCTGCCTTTCAGCCAAATAATTTGCCTGAAGACAATAATCGTAACCATCCTGTCCTGGCCAGATATTTATCAAGCTGCAACCTATTTTTCTCGAAATTTCGCATATCGAAAATAGGTAATCCATAGCTTGGGCTCTGATGTCAGGGTCTTTCGATGCAATCGAACCAGTTCCCCATTTTTTCTGGGAAAACAGATCAGGAATGATGGATACGCAGGAAAGATTATATTTGCCGAGAAGATCTCCAATTTGATCCGCATTGTGTTCATCAATATCCCAGCTGCCCACGAGTTCGATACCTTCGACTCCCTCGATTTCCGAGGCCTGTCGGATCATGATTTCTTTGGATGGCTGATTTTTGTATCCGGTGGAAAGAAAACGATCGCATGTATTTCCCAGATTTCCTAGAATCACTGAATAGCGTGGCATTTCGTTCCTCCCTCATTATACAAAAATTCTCTTATATTTTGGGTGCGACACTTTTTCTTATTATCAGGTCCGAGCCGACAAGAATTTTTACAGAATTTTTCCTTTCAGGGGACTGAATCAGCTCATCAAGAAGTGTGACCGCAAAATGCCCCATTTTCTGCTTGGAGACATCTATAGTAGTCAGTGGCGGATCCATTGAAGCGCTCATTGGCAGATTGTCGAAGCCGACTATAGACAGATCCTCCGGAATCCTGATGCCATTTTCCTTGAATGCTTTTATGCAACCATAACTCATAATATCGTTCGCGCAAAAATAACATTCCGGCAATTTGATTCCTCTTGATAGGTGCACCATCATATCTTTATAAGCGCCATTGAATGTGGAATCTACATCGACAATATAATTTTCATCGATTTTCTGGCCAAGCACCTGCATCGAGCCTATAAAAGCCTGCTTTCTGAGATAAAAATTTCTCGTCTGCACATTGCTGTTTATAAATCCAATTTTCCTGAAGCCGCATGATACCAGGTATTCAATGATTTTATAGACAGCATCGCTGTTGTTCATGTCCACAAAATTGAGGTCCAGGTAATCGAAATAGGTATCCAGAACAACGATTGGACAGAAATCGATGCTCTTCAGCGCAATGACATCGTTCTGGGAAAATTCAGTTCCGAGAAGAATAGCGCCTTCCGGTTTCCTGGAAAGAAGAGAATCGATAATATAGTCTATCGATTCTCCCTTTATGTTGGCTATTTCCAATTTGTAACCTTGGCGCTGGGCTTCCCGAAACATTCCATCTATATAATCAGAGATGAAAACATTATGGTCACGGTTCACTGTATGCCCATGCATCGCGATTTTAAGGAACTGAATAGTATTTCTTGAATTGGCAGACATGAGGCTCTGTTGCTTTTTTGGTCTGTAATTGAGAGCCTCTGCAGCTTGCATTACTTTCTGGCGTGTTTCCGCCGATATACCCTCTTTGCCGTTGAGCACAAGAGAAACAGTTGCAATTGAAACACCTGCCGCGTCAGCAATATCCTGTAAAGTTCCTGCCATAATTCTGATTTATCCTTGTAATATTGTATCCTATAATTCAATTGCTGTCAAATTTAATTTAAAATTTTAATTGAATTTAATTATCCTGTGTTTGTCTGTCGAAGCATTGCTGTACAGCGAAACCCAGCGATTCCTCTTGAGGTATCAAAAGACGCCAATGTCTTAGCTGCCAAGAAGACGATCTCTGCTTATAGTCGGTATTAAAATAAAATAGTAATTATATTGGTTAGATTATATAAAGTATTTACTATTGAACTTCATGAAAAGCATGGCGAATAAAAATACTAAAAATATATCTTGACAACTTTCAAAAGCCGGGTAGATAATATCTGTACTTATTAAAACTTTAAGGAGGTTTTAATGAAACGCAGAATTCTTCTTGGGATGTTGCTTGCTATGATGGTAGTCGGGCTGGTGTCTGCTCAGACAGCGACAACTGCAAGCAAAAAATTCACAATTGCCACAGTTGTCAAAGTGGATGGCATCGCATGGTTCGACAGGATGAGAGAGGGTGTTGTCAAATTCGGAAAAGATACCGGTAATACGACATTCCTCCTTGGGCCAGCAAAAGCTGATGCTGCAGAGCAGGTCAAGATCATCGAAGGATTGATCGCTCAGAAAGTAGATGCCATCTGTGTCGTGCCGTTCTCTCCTGAAGCGCTTGAGCCTGTCCTGAAGAAAGCACGAGATGCGGGCATTATCGTTATCAGTCATGAGGCGACCAACCAGCAGAATATCGACTACGATATCGAGGCATTCGTGAACGAAGAATATGGCGCACACATGATGGATAATCTCGCCAAATTCATGAATTATGAGGGCGAATATGCTAACTTCGTTGGAAGCCTTACCTCGAAGTCTCATAACCAGTGGATGGATGGTGCTGAAGCTCGTCAGAAAGAGAAATATCCAAAGATGAAGCTTGTTTCCCGCCGCAACGAAGAGTATGACGACCAGAATATCGCCTACCAGAAGACAAAGGAACTGCTTACCAAATACCCGAATCTTAAAGGTATTCTTGGCTCGGCTTCCACCACTGCCCCAGGTGCTGGCCTTGCAGTCGAGGAAGCGGGCTTGCAGAATAAGGTGTCTGTTGTTGGCACAAGCCTTGTTTCCAGCTCTGGACAGTATCTGAAATCCGGCGCGGTGAAAATGATTTTCTTCTGGGATCCAGCCGATGCAGGCTATGTGATGAATAAAATGGCATTAACCCTGCTCACTGGGGGGAAAATAACCGATGGCATGAATCTTGGCGTTAAAGGTTACGAGAAGATCAAACGCGATCCGCAGAATCCGAAAGTCTTCTATGGACAGGCTTGGGTTGATGTCACTCCTGCGAACATGAACCAGTATAATTTCTGATCGTCAGAGACTGAGCTTAATTAATAACCATCCGGCAATGCATATTGTCGGATGGTTATTGACTATGCACGAATAAATATTGATCGAGAGTGAGAATACAATGGAACAAGTGTTCCTTGCGGTGGAAAACATCGACAAGAGTTTTGCGGGTGTCCATGCCTTGAACGATGTCTCATTGAAGATAAAAAAAGGCGAGATTCATTGTCTTGCAGGCGAGAACGGATCTGGAAAATCAACGCTGATCAAAGTCATTGCAGGAGTTGAAAGGCCGGATTCTGGTCAGATCATTATTGACAACAAAAAATACCATCACTTACATCCAATAGACGCTATTCATGAAGGAATTCAGGTTATATACCAGGACTTTTCTCTTTTTCCGAATTTGACAGTAGCTGAAAATCTGGCACTGAATAGCCAGCTCGAGATGAGAAAAAAGTTGGTCAGCTGGAAGCAAGTAAAAGAAACTGCAGAAAAAGCGCTTCAGCTCATTAATGTTGATCTGGATCTCAACAGATTAGTGGAAAATCTTCCTGTCGCTGACAAGCAGCTTGTTGCCATTTCCAGAGCTCTCATGCAGGATGCAAAGCTTGTTATAATGGATGAGCCAACGACAGCCCTTACCCAGAAAGAAGTCGAGCGGCTTTTTAAAATTATCAAAAGCATGCAAGAAAAGGGCATATCAACTCTTTTTGTCAGCCATAAATTAAGGGAAGTACTGGATATAAGCGAGCGGCTCACAATTCTCCGAAACGGCCAAAAAGTTATAGAAGGGAATGTCGAAGAGTTCGATGAAACGAAGATTACCTACTATATGACGGGAAGGAATGTAAGTTCCAATAAATTCATAAGTAAAAAAAAATCCGGCGACGAAAAGCCAATTCTGTCAGTAACGAACCTTTCAAGTGACGGATTCTTCGATGACATCAATTTCGATCTCTATAAAGGAGAAGTGCTGGGCATAACAGGTCTTCTGGGTTCCGGTCGCACGGAACTAGCCTTGGCTCTGTTTGGGTATTCTCCAGCTGATAAGGGAGAAATCCATATCAATGGCCAAAAGATACATATTAAATCGATACAGGATGCGATGCGGAATGGCATTGCATATGTACCTGAAGACAGGCTTAATGAAGGTCTTTTCATGAAGCAGTCAATATCGCGGAATATATATGTCGGGATTCTTGACAGTATCAAGAAAGCCTTGGGCCTGATCAATGTTTCAGAAGCGGACAGCATAGCTGCCAGCTTGATAAAAGATCTGAATATCAATGCTGACGATCCACTTCGACCTGTTCAGACATTGTCCGGCGGTAATCAGCAAAGAGTCGTGCTTGCGCGATGGCTAAGTACCAAAGCGAAACTGATTATTCTGAATGGGCCTACTGTAGGAGTGGATATAGGATCAAAAACCGATATTCTCGAAAAATTGAAACAATTGGCCAAAGAGGGTCTGGGCATAATGATCATTTCTGATGATATCCCTGAGCTTGTGCAGACCTGCAGCAGGATACTTGTAATGCATAAAGGCAAAATCATTCGCACTCTCGAAGGGGACGAAATTGAAGAAAAAGCAATTTCAAATATTCTCAATAACCTGGATTAATTGTGAAATAAGGCGGAAGATATGAAGAAATTGCTTCAGCAACATGAATTTGTTGTCACAATCGTATTTTTCCTTGTAGTAATACTCATAGGTGCAATCAATCCGGCTTTCTTTTCTATCGGCAATATATTCAGCCTTTTGAAAAGCATGATCATAAGAGGAATTCTGGCGCTTGGGGTGCTGATAGTCATAATATCCGGGAATGTTGATATTTCATTTACTGCAATAAGCGCCTTTGCAATGTATACAACCAGCAAGATAATGTTAGCGCTCTTCCCTGAAGGAGGACTCCTGCTTGCATTTGCAATCGGTGGGCTCATCGGTTTGCTTTTGGGAAGCATAAATGCAAGTTTTGTGGCAGGGATGAAACTCCCGGCTTTGATTGTTTCGCTTGGTACATCTAGCGCGATACGGGGCTTCATGCTGGCTTTTATCGGGGTAAAGATTATCAATAACCTGCCGGCTTCCCTGATTGCCTATTCGAGATCGTATATCGCCAAATTTACTGATGCTTCCGGAAAGATAGTCACTCTTCCAAGTGCCATTATTATGTTGATTGCGGTAACAATAATAGTCTGGTTCATTCTCAGATATACAATGCTAGGAAGAGGCGTATATGCTCTTGGAGGTGATCCCGTATCGACCGAAAGAGCAGGATTCAATATAAAAGCCATTCAGTATTTCATATACTGCTTTATGGGCTTTTTGAGCGGGATTGCTGGTGTTCTGCATTCTGTTTTCATGAGAAATGCGAATCCTTTTGACATCGTCGGGACGGAGCTCATTGTCATCGCTTCGGTGGTATTGGGAGGCGCAAGTATCACAGGCGGGAAAGGGACAGTATATGGTACTTTGCTTGGCGTCGCTTTTACCGTACTGATCGAAAACAGTCTCATCATTATTGGTGTTCCATCATACTGGCAGAAAGTCGTTATCGGGCTAATCATTGTTGTATCTACTGCAGCATCAGCATTGAGAGAAAAATTTGCTAAACTTGAAATTTCATAAGGGATGGGGCAAACCAATGGATGGAAAGCTGTTATCTGGCAAAAGAAGATATATGGCTGCAGATCGCTCGATTTTGCAGCTTCTCCTTATAGCAATTGTAGTCTTTATTATTATGGCATTGCTGAACCCCGGGAAATTTCTGACTCTGCTCAATATTGAGTCAATGGCCTATCAATTCCCAGAGCTCGGCATCATTTCGCTTGGCATGATGATTGCAATGCTTTCCGGAGGAATCGATCTTTCAATTGTCTCTATTGCAAATATGGCAAGCATTTTGATGGGGCTCATCCTTACAAAGATGATGCCGCAAAATGCTGCGAACAATCAGATTGTGCTTTTTGTTGCTTTTGCGCTTTTAATTTCGCTTATTACAGGTTTGATTAGCGGCTTGATAAATGGTTTCCTTATTGCGCATGTAGGAATACCGGCTATTCTCGCTACACTCGGGACATCCCAGATTTTGACAGGTATAGCAATAGTAATAACAAAAGGTTACGCTGTGCCAGGATTCCCCGAAATATTCCTGAAAATCGGCAACAGCAAGCTTTTTATCTTCCCCATTCCTTTTCTTGTATTTCTAGCATGCGCGATTGTTCTATTTTTTCTACTTCAAAAATCAAGTTTCGGAATTCGGCTGTATCTGATAGGCACAAATATCAAGGCTTCCGTTTTTTCCGGAATCAAAGTGAAGAGCATTCTCATGAAAAGCTATGCGCTGACAGGTGTTCTCGCTAGTATTGCTGGAATTGTCATGACAGCGAGAACAAATTCAGCAAAGGCTGATTATGGTTCTTCATATGTGCTGCAGGCTGTTCTTGTCGCTGTATTAGGCGGTGTGAACCCGGCCGGTGGATTCGGGTCTGTAATAGGCCTGTCTATTGCAGTTTTGTCTCTTCAGTTTCTATCGAGCGGCTTCAATATGCTCCGATTCAGCAATTTTGCTACCGAATTTACATGGGGTATGTTTCTTTTGCTTATAATGGGAATCAATTATTTTCAGAATAAACGAATAAAATCGAGCAAATAATATCACAAGGAGGATTCAGAATGAAAAAATTCATTAACAAGCCAGAAAACTTTGTCGATGAGATGCTGGAGGGCATTTACGCTTCGCATCTGCAGCAAGTGATGTTTGTTGCAAACGATCTGCGATGCTATGTAAGGAAAGAACCTGTAAAAGGCAAAGTAGGGATTGTGACCGGGGGCGGATCAGGGCATCTTCCGCTGTTTCTGGGGTATGTGGGAGAGGGAATGCTGGATGGCTGCGCAGTTGGAGGCGTATTTCAGTCGCCAAGCTCAGAGCAGATACTTGAGGTGACAAAAGCTGTTGAGCAAGGCGCAGGTGTTCTTTATCTCTATGGCAATTACACTGGAGATATCCTGAACTTCGATATGGCAGCCGAGATGGCGGATATCGAAGGGATAAAGACAGCGACGGTTGTTGGAAATGATGATGTGGCATCTGCAATCAAGGGAGAGGAAAACAAGCGAAGAGGCGTTGCAGGAATATTTTTCCTGTATAAGGCAGCAGGAGCTGCAGCAGCGGAAGGGATGAGCCTTGAAGAGGTAAAGAGGGTTGCTGAAAAGGCGAAAGCGAATGTGCGGACAATGGGTGTGGCGTTTACGCCGTGTATTGTTCCTGAAGTCGGGAAACCTTCTTTTACGATTGGCGATGATGAGATGGAAATAGGGATGGGCATTCATGGAGAGCCGGGTATCCGGCGAGGCAAACTGCTGCCTGCCGACAAGATTGTGGATGAAATGGTCTATCCCATCATCAAAGATCTACCATTTGAAAAGAACAATGAAGTAGCTGTCCTTATAAATGGACTGGGCGCTACTCCGAAAGAAGAGCTGTATATTCTTGCCAGAAGAACCTTGCACATTCTCGAGGAAGAAGGTTTGAAAGTATTTCATGTATATGTCGGAGAATTTGCAACGTCGATGGAAATGGCGGGAGCTTCGATATCGCTGTGCAAGCTCGATGAGGAATTGAAGAGACTGATAGCTGCTCCTGCATTTACTCCGTTTTTCAGCCAGAAGCAGCTGTAAAGGATGAAAAAATGGAAGCATTATTGCGTGAACATCTTGAGCCGCTGTTTTTCAGCATTAAAGAATCATTCGAGCGCAATAAAGAATTCCTCATAGATCTCGACAGCAAGACTGGCGACGGCGATCTCGGGCTTACAATGAGCAAGGCATTCTCGGCGGCGCATGAATCGGTCAAGGCGAGTAATTCGTCGAATTTGGGGCAGATACTTGCGATGGTGGGGATTGCCATATCCAGGGCTGCGCCTTCGACCATGGGGACTCTTATGGCGACTGGATTCATGAGGGGAGGAAAGGCCATCGAAAATGCGCAGAGAATTGGCACAAAAGAAATGGCCGATTTCTGGCTGGCATTTTCAAAAGGAATTGCTGATCGGGGGAAAGCGACAGAGGGAGACAAGACAATTCTCGATGTAGCTGCGCCTATTGCCAAATCCTTTTCGGCTTCCGCGGAAAAGAATGAATCGCTTGCTGTGGCGATGCGGTATGCACTCGATGCGGCGGGAAAGGCCATCGAGGCTACAAAAAGTATGATAGCCCAACATGGTAAGGCCGCCGTCTTTAGAGAAAAAACTATAGGGCTTCAGGATGCAGGAGGAAGCGCCTTGTACATACTGGTCAAAACTATGCATGATTTTGTTTTGGCATAATGAGCTGCCAAAAAGGAGGCAAGATGAATATTGCGGTTATCGGAACAGGAATAATGGGGACAGGTATTGGCCTGACACTTCTGTCGAAAGGTCATACGGTTCATTGCTATAACAGAACACGCGAAAATGCCCAGGAATTGATCGCAGCAGGTGGAAAATATTTTAGCTCGCCCGCAGAAGCAGCTAAAGATGCTGAATACATTATAATTTTCGTCTGGAATAAAGAAGCGCTCTACAATGTACTCAATGGTGAGAGTGGTTTGGTGATGGGTGCCAGGCAAGGGCAGATCTATATCGACATGAGCACGCAGCTTCCCGAGACTGCCAAAGAAGAAGCCAAGATGTTCAAAGCCAAGGGTGCGGATTTTATTGATGCGCCGGTGCATGGATCCAAAGCAGAGGCGAGAAATGGTGGGCTGTGGATAATGGCAGGTGCGGATTCGCAGGTATTCGCCAAAGCCTTGCCTCTTCTGAAAGAGATAGGAGAAACCGTCCATTATATGGGACCAGTCGGCTCCGGATGTGTAGCAAAGCTCTGTGGAAATCACCTGGTATCCGCGATAGTTGCCTCACTTGGCGAATCTCTGGTAATGGCCAAAAAATCTGGCATCAACAGCGAAGAACTGCTTAAATTGTGGAGCGAAGTCGATTTCAGATCGCCAATTATTGATGGTGTTGGCCATTCCATGATCAACCATGAATTCGATGTTTCTTTCCACCTTAGGACGATGGTGAAAGATACTGAACTCATCCGCAATTATTCCGAATCGATAGGCGTTCCTGTTCTGATATCCAATATTGTGCATGAGCTGAACAAAGTAGGTCAGAATATGGGATGGGGAGAGCAGAATGCATCAGCAATTGTGAAAGTATTCGAAAAATTTGCTGGAGTTGAATAAAGAATTTCAGGGGGTGAAAATGAAAAAAATTGAACTTGTTCCGATCGAGAGCATGTCCGTCGATTTTCAGTCATACGGTGTTTGTGTTTCTGTTGACAACAGGCAGCCCGATTACGATTCTCCTGAGTTCAAATTCTGGAACAAGCTTGGCATTATTGAATCGCAGAACAAATGCTCTATTTGTATGGTAGAGAGCTACCCGCAGAAACAATCGCTGTCAACTGTTTTTGAATGCCATACCAGAACGGGCGAAACGCTCATCCCTGTGGAAAATGATGTACTCCTTGTTCTGGGGCTGAGCAAAAATAGCCAGCACAATGAAATGGATTATGATTCTGTAAAAGCATTTCTTGTGAGAAAAGGGACAGCAGTCATTTTGAATCCGGGGACATGGCATTATGCGCCGATAGCGCAGCATGAAGTGGTCCACACTTTCGTAGTGTTCGATCATGCGACACCTGATTCGGACGTTATAAAAATCGATTCACAAGATGCAGGGGTCGGCTGGGAAATTGCCAACTGAGGTACCAACATTTTTGTGAAATTCAGCTAAGGATTAGCGGAATATTCTGCATGCGCGCCTTGCAGTCTTTATAAGGCTGCGCATGCTATCTCCAAATCTTACCGAGCCATCTTTATTGCTAAGGGAAATGGCCCTGCGGCCATTTAAATTGTCCCTCAGCAATTTACAGGAGGCTCTTTTTTAATTCCTATTTCATCTCCCCCAACAGCTTCTGCGCGTCCTTGTTGCCCATCGCGGCGGCTTTTTCGAGGTCGGCCTTGGCGAGGGCAGCGCGGTTTGTATCTTTGTAGAGCTGGCCGCGGAAATACCAGACGTCGCTGTTTGCGTCGGGGCTGGAGCCGAAGAGATCGATATATTCGTTGAAAAGCTGTTCGGCTTTTTTGCGGTCTTGGCCAGCGATGCCCGGCAAAACCTGCCAGAAGCGGCCAAGCGAAAGGATCGGCCCGCCGTTATCATAGGTTTTGTCAAATTTATAGGCATTTTCGAAGCCCATCTGGGTCTTGCCCTTGAGACCCTCTGCAAGCGCGGTCAATACACTGACACAGTCGGAATAGGTGCCAACACAGAGGCCATACCAATACCAGCCTTCGATGCCGGTCGGGTTGAGCTTGAAGGCGATTTCACCGTATTTCATGCCTTCTTTGGCGATGGCGCGCGCGGTCTGTTTCCAGCCGGGCACTTCGTTTTTAACCAGATAATCGCCGTATTTGCGCGCGGCTCGGGCAGCTTGCCAGTTGAGGGTGTAGTCCTGCGGGGCGGCAGCGGCGAGCTTGACGGCGTTTTCGTAGGTTGCTTTGAGCTCGGCTTCGGTCTGGGCGATAACAGGGATGAGCGCAAAAAGCAAAAAAATCGCGGCGATGGGCAGTATCCTCTTCATATAAAAATCCTCCTTGATGCGCAATGCGGCGCTCGAGAGCGCATGAATGGGTGTGCAAGCGAAATGTCTGCATGCATTGCATGGAAAACGTACCTTGTGTGTGGGCCGAGGTCAAGGGCAGGCGCGCATATCTCAAGCCTTGTGAAGTTATCGTAATTTCGGATCAAACGCCGCGCGCAAACCATCTCCAAAGATATTGAAGGCGAGCACCGTCAGGAAAATAGCGATGCCCGGGAAAATGGTCAGATGGTCGGCGACGCCGATATAATCGCGGCTTTCGGCGAGCATGGCGCCCCATTCGGGAGTGGGGGGCTGGGCGCCAAGGCCGAGGAAGCTCAGGGATGAAGCGGTGAGGATAGAGGTGCCGATGCGCATTGTGAAATACACGATGGCTCCGCTGAGGGTGCCCGGCATGATGTGGACGAACATGATTCGCTTGTTTGATGCTCCCATGCTTCTAGCCACGCGAACATAGAGGCTCTCTTTGAGCGACAGGGTGTTGCTGCGAACGATTCTCGCAAAGGTCGGTATGCTGAAGATTGCAACAGCCACGACGACGTTCACGAGTCCTGGCCCAAGTATCGCAACAACGGCGATGGCGAGCAGAATTCCGGGGAAGGCAAAGAGCACGTCGGCGCTGCGCATGATTATTTCATCCAGGAATCCCCCGAAAAATCCGCTGATCAGGCCAAGGCTGACACCGACTATTGCACCTATTGTGACTGAGGAAATGCCAACGGTCAGCGAAATGCGCGCGCCGTAGATGATTCTGCTCAGAATATCGCGGCCATAGATATCGGTTCCTGCCCAGTGTCGGGGGCTTGGTGGCATCATAGTATTGCCGTAATCGATCGCGTAGGGATCATAGGGGGCGATAAATGGCGCAAAAATTGCGGCTAGTATGAGAAAGAGTATGAATATTCCGGCTACCATAGCGGATTTCTGTTTTTTGAATTTCTGCCAGAAAATCATAAATGGTGTAATTGTTTTCTCTGCCATGGTCTAATCCTACTTATACCGAATTTCCGGATTGATTACCGCATACAGCATGTCGATCAGGAGATTTATCACGACGAACTGGAACGAGTACAGCAATAAGAGTGCCTGCAGAACTGGATAATCGCGCACGCTCACCGATTCGATCATGAATCTCCCAAGGCCTGGCCATGCAAAAACCGTTTCTACCACAACCGAGCCGCCGAGCAAAAAGCCAAACTGGAGCCCGACCATCGTCACCACGGGGATAAGGGCGTTACGAAATGCATGCTTCCACATCACGACGCGCTCGGAGAGTCCTTTTGCGCGCGCAGTGTTGATGTATTCTTCCTGGAGGACGTCCAGAAACGATGAGAGTGTGAACCGTGCGATGATGGCAGCAACCGTTGCGCCCAGCGTGAGGGAAGGCAGGATCAGCTCTTTGAATTTGCCGGTGAAGCCCGTTACCGGGAGCCATCCCAAGTGTACAGCGAATAGCTGCATAAGCAGTAAGCCCAGCCAGAACTGCGGCATCGAAATTCCTGAAACCGCCACCAGCATCGCCGTGTAATCCTGCCATTTCCCTCGATGCATTGCAGCATATGCTCCGAACAGGACGCCAAATAATATCGACCACACCATGCTTGCAAGCGCTAGGTACAATGTGGGCGGAAATCGCAGAGCAATTTCTTGGGCTACTGGCAGCTTGCTGCGCAGGCTTTTACCAAGATCGCCCCTGAACAGGCGACCCATGTAGTTCAGGTACTGTTCAGGAAGCGATTTATCGAGTCCAAGCTCGGTACGGACCCTGTTGATGGTTGCCTCGTCCGCATCGGGGCCTGCCATAATGCGGGCAGGATCGCCGGGCAGCAAATGCACAAACAAGAAGACCAATATCGAGACAACCAGCAGGACCGGAAGGATGGATAAACACCTTCGAATGAAATATTTCAGCATAAATTACTGTACAATCTCTGCTTCTTCTACAGTGAATGCACCATCTGCCATCGGGTAGATGCCTTTAATGTTTTTCGACTTGGCTGCGATAAGGGTATCTACAAACAAGTAGCCCCATGGGGCTTTTGACCATACATAATCCTGAAGCTGGGCATAGGCGTTCGCTCGGACTTTCGGATCAGCTGTGGTCAGACCTGCTTTGATGAGATTATCGACGGTCTTGTCTTCGAAGAAACCATAGTTGGACATGTTCGGCGGGAAGGCTTCCGTAGAGATAAGCGGGCGGGTTGCCCAGTCGGCATCTCCTGGGGACGAAGACCAGCCGCCAAATGCGATGAATGGTGTTTCGCCGACAGTCTCAAGTTTGTTTTTGGCAAGTTTGTCGTAGAAGCTTGCGACATCCATGGACTGAATATCGCCAGTGATTCCGATAGCTTTGAGCTGCTGCTGAACCATTTCGGTTGCCCTGAGACGCGCGCTTGCATTCGGGGTCAGGAAGACAACTTTAAAGCCGTTTTCGTAGCCAGCTTCTTTCATGAGTGCTTTGGCTTTTGCAAGGTCATAAGGCCATGGTCCCTGTTTCTTGAAAAATGGCAGTGCAGAGGGGAATATAGAATCAGCTTCGGTGGCTGCACCGCCCCATGCGATGTTGATGATCGCTTTTTTGTCGAGCGCATAGTTGATTGCCTGGCGGACCCGTTCGTCGGAGAGCGGTTTGGACTTGGTGTTGAGGATGAGGTAGCGTTCGATAATAGAGGGTTGCTTGATCACATCGATATTAGGATCGTTTTCGACAAGCTTGAGAAGCTCGGCAGGCATCGGGTAGATGTACTGGGCTTGGCCTGCTCTCAGCATGGCAACACGAGAGCCATTTTCAGGGATTGGTACAAACTTGATAGAATCGACTTTGACTGTGCCTCGCCAGTAATTGGGATTTTTCTTTATGAGCACATAGCTTCCAGATACCATCTCGCTGAACATGAATGGACCAGTGCCGACAGGATGCTTGCTTACATTGTCGCCATATTCCTGCAAGGCTTTGGGGCTCAGCATCAAGGCTCCTGGATGGGCGAGGGCATTCAGGAATGCGCCAAATGGCTCTTTCAGAATGAATTTGACGGTGTAGTCATCGATGATTTTTACTTCTTTCACCGGAGCCATGAGACTGCTTCGCACATATTTCCCTGTCATGAGGCGATCGATATTCACTTTGACTGCCTGTGCATTGAAGGGAGCACCATCATGGAAGGTTATGCCTTTGCGCAGTTTGAAGGTGAATTCGGTTGCGCTGTCGTTGTAAGTATATGACTCAGCAAGAAGTGGAATGATATTCAGATTCTTGTCGAATCCCAAGAGTCCCTGGCAGATTGCCCGTTCGATAGCGCCGGAATATGTATCGGATGTATCGTGCGGATCCAGCGTTTTGGTTGTGGAATCCGATGCGTAGATAATGTCTTTTCCGGCCGCAAACAGGGGTATTGCAGAGATGATGAGTACCATCATCAGCGCAAGTACCAGATGTTTTGCTTTCATCGTAAGCCTCCTCGAAAGATAAAATATATAGACTTCTGGCGTTGACCGACGGTCAGGCGCTAAAGCTAATTCCTTCCTTAGTTGATGCAACGAAATGCCCCGGCTCGACTTCGATATATTCGATTCTGGGCGTTGCATCCTCGATTCTATGGATGGTGCTGGGAATTTCACCGCTCAGCATACTAAAATTGGACCGGCGGTTCGGGTCGGGCACTGGAATTGCCGCCAGCAGTTTTCTCGTATAAGGGTGCATGGGGTTTTCGAACACTTGCATGCGAGTGCCCGATTCTACGACATGTCCGAGATACATAACCATGACGCGGTTGCTCACGCGCTCGATGACGGCCATGTTGTGCGAAATGAAGAGATAGGACAGCTTGAATTCTTTTTGAAGCTCAAGCATGAGGTTGAGCACGGTCGCCTGAATTGAAACATCGAGCGAAGATACTGCTTCGTCCGCGATGATGATTTTGGGCTGGGTAGCGAGTGCTCGCGCGATGGCAATGCGCTGGCGCTGCCCGCCGGAGAATTCGTGCGGATAGCGGTCCTTGTGTTTTCGGGGGATTCCTACGCAATCGAGAAGGTATTCGACGCGTTTTTTACGCTCTTCGGGCGTGCCGATGTTGTGGATGATAAGTGGTTCTTCGATTGCGGCGCCGATCCGGATGCGTGGATTGAGCGAGGCGTATGGATCTTGAAATACGAACTGAATATCTCTTCGGTAATGTTTCAACTCTGAATCAGGGAGCGTCAGGATGTCGCTGCCCATGAAAAGAACCTTGCCCTGCGCAGGCACCAGTTTCAGAACCGAATATCCGGTTGTCGATTTTCCGCAGCCTGATTCGCCGACGACGCCGAGCGTCTCGCCTTCGAAGAGGTCGAAATTGACATCCTGAACGGCTCTGACCACATGGGTGGTGCGGCCGAAGAATGTCTTGTCAGCGATAAAGTGGGTCGTAAGATTTCTGACTTGCAAGAGTGGCGGCTTTGTATAATCAGCAGTATCGATGGTCTTTTCTTGGGGAGCGGCATCGCCAGGCTTTCTGCTCAATTCTTTTGACATTTCAAGAATGGGCAGGGTCGCAGGGAAAGGCCTGCCAGTCATCGAACCCAATTTGGGCACAGCTTTCAAAAGGGCTTGAGTATACGGGTGGGATGGCGACGAGAACACCGAATGCACATCATTTTCTTCCACAACCTGTCCCTGGTACATCACTACGACGCGATCGGCGATTTCCGCAACCACACCCATATCATGGGTAATAAACACAACCGAAATATGCAGTTTTTCTTGCAGTGATTGTATAAGCGCGAGGATCTGGGCTTGGATGGTCACATCGAGGGCGGTTGTCGGTTCGTCTGCGATAAGAACCTGCGGATTGCATGCAAGTGCCATTGCAATCATGACACGCTGGCGCATGCCGCCCGAGAGCTGGAAGGGATAATCGTTGACGCGTCGGGCCTTGTCGGGGATACGGACCAGTTCAAGAAGCTCCATGACTTTCTGCATCGCTTGGGCTTTTGAAATGCGCTGATGTATAAGCACAGCTTCGAGAAGCTGATCGCCGATAGTGAAAACCGGATTGAGCGAGGTCATCGGCTCCTGGAAGATCATGGAAAGGTCGGTACCTCGGATTTTGGTTGCGTCTTTGTGGCTAATGTTGGTGATATCGAGAACAGTGCCATCGCGTTTTCGGAGCAGAATGCGGCCTGAGTCGGTGCGCACGTTGGCGAGCAATTGCATGACCCGGCGCATGGTAACAGTTTTCCCGGAACCGGATTCTCCAACAATAGCGAGCGTTTCGCCCTTTTTGACTGAAAAGGACACATTGTGCAGCACCTGAGTATAGCCATGATACCCGGGAAAACTGAGTGACAAGTCTTTTATTGTGAGGATTTCGTCCTCATGCATGAATGGATGTGTCACTGCCATGCTCAAAATATCCTTTTTTCTCGACGATCTTGTTTCTGACGGCAACCGAGCCGAGTGCGACGACATCGCGGATTTCAAACGAAGCGGGGTCGATGGTGAGCACATCTGCATCCATGCCGACACGCAGCGCGCCCTTGCTGTTTTCAAGGCCGTAAATGCGCGCGGGCGTGGTGGTCAGAGGCATGAGGGCTTGCTCGAGCGGCACCCCTTTCTTGTTCACGAGAAGGTCGAGCTCGAACAGGAGGGAAGAAGGCATGCCGACCCCCATGCCGATGATGCGGCTGCGATCCTGGTTCCATATCGGCATGGAGCCGCCCGCATCGGAACTGAAGGAGACCTGCCCCAATAGGCCGTTGTCCCTTGCCATGCAAGCGAAATCCGCGGCGGTAAGGCGAGGAGAATCCGGCTCGAGCGGCGCCTGGGAGCAGGTGGCATCGACGACGCAGCCCTTTTCTGCAAGCGTAAGTGCCTGGCTGGTAAGCTTGCCGCCCTTGCGGTTGATGTGGGTGGGAACAAAAATGCTTGCCCGGATTTCAAATTGTTCGACAATTTCAAAAATGAGATCGAGGCCCTGTGTCCGTATGCCGGTATGAACGGTGATAATGCCTGGTTTGTTTGCGACGAGTGCGGCGACCTGCACGTCAGAAGCAAGGGCAGCCAAGT
>Ga0074197_1001045_pt1 | contig 26669 bp, 21 predicted proteins | sample EPASupsiteSAE305_FD_64526 | JGI IMG/M metagenome (GOLD analysis project Ga0074197, IMG submission 64526) | Bioremediated contaminated groundwater microbial communities from EPA Superfund site, New Mexico - SAE3-05 reassembly with SPADES | ecosystem: Environmental > Aquatic > Deep subsurface >...
AAGCATAAAGCTTGAAATCAAGTTGGCATTAAGTTTTTCGAATTTGGTCTTAAATCCAATTGAGCAGAGAGAAATAATTTTGAAGGAACTTTGTGACTTTAAGAAAACTAATTCTTGAAATCAAATAAATTTACCACAACAATCAAAGTTTGGTCAATAATCTAGAAGTGACAATTGTATTTCTTATTGCATAATCTTATGGCATATCAACTCCACCTTTGGAAAACGGATTGCATCGTAGTATTCTCCAGAAGCCTTTTAATAGTCCTACAACCACTCCCTTCTTTTCAATAGACTGCTTCATGTATTCTGAACAAGAAGGATAATATCTACAAAAACCATAAGGATTCAATTCTTTTTTTACACCATGATCTGGTGATAAGGTCTTTTGGTAAAAATTGATCAGGAATATTAAAAATTTCTTTATCATTGAGAATAGATTATCTAATAAAAACAATACTACGATTAAATAATAACAAACAAGTTCAGGACGACAGTGCGTTGGCTGAGAAAGATATTCACCCGTTCTACATACCTCCCGTTTAATTTATTTACTCCCGCTATTTGTTGTGGTAGCATTAGAATTAGCTAATTTTTTATTGAACTTAAATCAACAACACTATGACTCACGATAAAATCACGATTAAAGGAGCTAGAGAACACAACCTAAAAAACGTATCACTTGAAATTCCTCGTGACAAAATGGTTATTATTACTGGACTTTCAGGTTCCGGGAAATCTTCACTTGCTTTCGATACGATTTATGCTGAAGGACAAAGACGATATGTAGAAAGCTTATCGACTTATGCTAGACAATTCCTTGAATTAATGGAAAAACCGGATGTGGACAGCATCGATGGTTTGTCTCCGGCGATCGCCATCGATCAAAAAACCTCATCCCGTAATCCCCGTTCTACAGTAGGAACCGTTACTGAAATTTATGACTATTTAAGACTTTTATACGCCAAACTTGGGACTCCAAACTGTCCTCACTGTAATTTGCCAATCAAAAGACAATCTGTTCAAGAGATTATGGATAGAGTAATGAGTATGGAAAATGGAAAGAAAATAATGATTCTTGCACCCCTCGTCAAAGACAGAAAAGGTGAACATAAGACGGTTTTTGAACAAATTCAGAAAAGTGGGTTTGTCAGAATGAGAGTTAACGGTGAAATTCTAAGTATTGTTGATAAAATTGATTTAGATAAAAACAAAAAACATACAATTGATGTGGTAATTGATCGTCTTATTATAAATACCGAATATTCCAAAGAAGATCGTTCTCGTTTAGCAGACTCAATTGAAACAGCTCTAAAACTTGGCGAAGGCACGCTGATGGTGTTAGATGTGGACACAAAAGAAGAAGAACTCTTTTCCGAATTATTTGCTTGTTCCAAATGTGGATTTAGTTTACCCGAAATAACACCAAGATCATTTAGCTTCAATAGCCCACACGGAGCTTGTGAAGGTTGTCATGGATTAGGAATTAAGAAAGAAGTTGACCCCGATTTAATTATGCCGAATAGAGACCTTACGTTAGCAGAAGGAGCTGTCCTGCCATGGTCCAAAACATCCAACCGTTTAACTTGGTATTTAAGACTATTGGAAGCTGTCGCCAGAGAACATGGTTTTAACCTGGATATTCCAGTCACCAATCTCACAAAAGATCAAGTAGATATCATCCTTTATGGTACAGGGGAAAGACGTTATCCAATTTCCATGGATGGAAAAAATTATTCTGGAAGTTACATGACAAGCTATGAAGGAGTAATCCCCAACCTAGAAAGAAGATACATTGAGACTGATTCCGACTATATCAGAGTGGAAATTGAAAAATTTATGACTGAACTACCTTGCCCTGTATGTAATGGCAAGAGACTAAAAGAGGAAGTATTATCAATTAGATTTCGAGATCTTTCTATCATTGATTTGACGGAACTCAGCATGGAAAAGATTTTAAATTTTTTCAGCTCTCTAGTTTTATCACCTTATGAAGAAAAAGTCGGTAAGCTTATTTTTAAGGAAATAAATGATCGTTTAACATTCTTATACAATGTAGGTCTTTCCTATTTAACACTTTCCAGAAACGCCGGTACTTTATCTGGAGGAGAAGCACAAAGAATAAGACTTGCCACTCAAATCGGATCTCAATTGATGGGAGTTTTATACGTACTTGATGAGCCTTCAATAGGACTTCATCAACGAGACAATAATCGTCTAATCGGGACTCTAAAGAAACTTAGAGACATAGGTAACACGGTTATAGTTGTGGAACATGATGAAGACACAATCAGATCATCGGATTATATAGTAGATATGGGACCTGGAGCCGGAAAACATGGTGGAGAAGTAATAGCTGAAGGTACAATTGAAGATATAAAAAACAATCCTAATTCCATTACGGGAGCTTTTTTATGTGGTAGAAGATGTATAGCTGTTCCAAAAAAAAGAAGAAAAGGAAATGGTAAATTTTTAGAAATTATCGGTGCGACAGAAAATAATTTGAATAATGTTTCGGTGAAAATTCCTCTGGGAAAATTCGTCGGAATTAGTGGCATATCAGGTTCAGGTAAATCAACTCTAATAAATGAAATTCTGGTCAGAGCATTAACCAGAGATTTGCATGGATCCAAAACACACCCCGGTAAACATAAATGTATTCTTGGAAAAGAACATTTGGATAAAATAATCAATATTGACCAGAAACCAATTGGCAGAACTCCACGCAGTAACCCCGCAACCTACACCGGCGTTTTCAGTGACATCAGGGACTTGTTCGCCGGGACTCCGGAAGCAAAAATTCGAGGTTATGAACCGGGAAGATTTAGTTTCAATGTCAAAGGTGGAAGATGTGAGGATTGTCGAGGTGATGGTCTAAAAAAAATCGAGATGCACTTTTTAGCTGACATCTATGTTACTTGTGAAACATGTAAGGGTAAGAGATATAACAGAGAGACGTTAGAAGTCATGTACAAAGGAAAGAATATTGCCGAGACTCTGGAAATGACCATTGCCGAAGCTTCACAATTTTTCATGAATATTCCTAAAATCAAAGAAAAATTAAACATAATCGAAGAGGTTGGTTTGGGTTACATTCATCTTGGACAACCTGCCACAACTCTATCAGGTGGTGAGGCGCAAAGAATAAAACTATCAACGGAATTAATGAGAAGATCCACAGGGAAGACAATCTATGTTTTGGATGAACCCACAACCGGACTTCATTTTGCCGATGTGGAAAGACTACTGGAAGTATTAGCTAGACTTGTTGAAAGTGGGAATACTGTAATAACGATTGAGCATAATTTGGATGTCTTAAAAACTGTCGACTGGATTATAGACTTAGGTCCGGAAGGCGGAGAACATGGTGGAAGAATTGTTGGAGATGGTACTCCTGAACAATTAGCTGAAAATCCAAATTCCTACACTGGTCAATATTTAAAACAATTATTAACACAAAAACATGAATGCAAACCTTTATGACATCGTTAATTACTGTAATGACTATTTAAAAATAGACCAATTTAAAGACTTTTGTCCCAATGGACTTCAAGTAGAGGGACAGGAAAAAATCTCTAAAATTGTTATGGGCGTAAGCGCCTGTAGCGAATTATTTGAAGAGGCAATAAATAAGAACGCTGAACTTGTCATGGTACATCATGGCCTTTTTTGGAGCGAAGTAAAAACCGTCACAGGTGTTATGAAAAAAAGATTAAAACTACTCTTGGATAATGGTATTTCTCTTTTGGCTTATCATCTACCTCTTGATGCTCACCCCGTAATCGGAAATAATATTCTTCTAGCGGAAAGGCTTGAGCTTTCGGACACCAAACCTTTCATTAAAGAAATGGGAAGTCTTGTAGGAATACGAGGTTCTGTAAAACCTATTGAATTTGAAGCTTTCTTAAAACATGTTGAAAGTCAGATAGGCTCATATAGCGCATTTGTAAATCCAGAAGTACGTCACGTTAACCACGTTGGTATTTGCAGTGGTGGAGCTTCATCAGACGTTGAAGAAGCCTATAATGTCGGCGTAGACACATACATAACTGGGGAAATTGGTGAGCCAACAATAGCTTTCTGTAAAGAAGCAGGGATGAATTATATCGCTCTAGGACACTATAATTCAGAGAGATATGGTATTGAAGCATTGGGAGCTCACATTAATGAAAACTTCGGAATACCAGCCGAATTTGTAAAAATAGACAATCCACATTAAAATAGTTTGGCACCTATTGCCCAGGTGGCGGAATTGGTAGACGCGCGCGACTCAAAATCGCGTTCCTTCGGGAGTGAGGGTTCGATTCCCTCCCTGGGCACCATATATCCATTTCTCTGTAACAAGACTATAATGACTTCGTTTGAATAAAGTCATTAATTTTTTTTATGTCATCAAAAGATGTAACACGTTTGGTCTCGGTAATTATTCTAAGCACTGCGATCTTCTTTTCCGTAAGGAGTTTCTCCAGTACACCTATTAGGATTGATAATTCAGCTGAAAGATCCGGCATTACGGTAAATGGCGATGGAAAGGCCCTAGGAATCCCCGATATGGTTACTATTAATGTAGGCGTTTCTGAATTAGCAAAAACTACCAAAGAAGCTAAAACCAAAGCAGATGAAAAAATTGCTCAAATTATGGATATTTTGAAAAAAAATAAAGTCGATGATAAAAATATAAAAACATCGGATCTGTCCTTCTCTCCGGAATATTCATGGGATAGCGGAAAACAAACAATCCTTGGTCAAAGAGTCAGACAAACTTTGACAATAACACTAAAAAATATCACAAAAGAAGATACTCAAGTTACATCCATTGTTGATGCCGTCGGAGAAATTAACGGAATTGAAGTGAATGGAATCACTTTTGATGTAGAGGATAAAAAAGAATTATTTTCACAAGCTAGAAAGCTGGCCATCGAGAAAGCCGAGCAAAAAGCAAAAGAAATGGCTTCTTTGACTGGAGTAACACTTTTAAAACCTATCTCCATTAGGGATAATTCCACAAACTATATGCCTCCAATGTACGGATTACAAAATTTCAAAGCGGAGAGTGTAGCAATGGATTCCGGAACAGGAAGCAGTCTCCCTGTTGGTCAATTGGAAGTAAATGTCGATATCGAAGTAATATACGAGATTAAATAAACATCTCAACAAAGTTATTTGTTTTCTATTAGGCACTATCTTTTGAAGGTAGTGCTTAATTGTTAATATCTTGTTCTTTCAAAATATTCTCCTATAATTACATTGAAATCTAAACAAAAAATATGTTCGTACGAATCCTAGTTGGTCTAATCGGCATCCCTGCAGGTATTTTAATACTCAAATATACCATGTTCATCAAAGAAAACTTCATTGGTGATATAGACTGGGCCGAAAAGCATCTCGGTAGAGGCGGAACTTATACACTCATCAAAATAATCGGAGTCATAATCTCGATTCTTTGCTTTCTTTATATGGTCGGATCTCTGCAAACAATGATGTATGACTTTTTCGCCCCAATCTCAGGCCAACCAGTATATAATCAAAGCACAGAATAGATGCTAGAAAGATTTGCCTTTCTTGGCTTTTACCACTAGTGATCTGTCTCTCCCTTCCGAGTTATGAAAAGTGTTAAGGATTACTTCAGCCTCTTTGAAAGGCACTGAAACAAAAGAATAAGTATCAAACACTTCAACATCGTCAATATATTTGGATTGAACTCCACTTTTCTTGAAAATGAATTCAACTAAATCTCTCTTTGATAAACCGTCTCTCTTGCCTCTGGCAATAAATAATCTAGTTACTCCTTGCCTATCGACTGATGCATGATTAGGATTTGGATTTGGTGGTGCATTCTTAATTTCCGCATAACTTTTTTCATCCAGAACTTTACCAAAAGCTTGTTTCAAAAGTGCCGCTACAACATCCGAAGGTGGAAAATTCTTAAGAACTTCCGAAGCAAAATTTTTATAAATTTCATCCTGACCTTTTTCAATGATTTCAGATAGATTATTAAATAATCTATTTTTTCTTATCCTTATAATATCTTTGATTTCGGGAACTTTTTCTTTTCTAATGTCTACATTATTTGTTCTCTTGATATAAGCCAATTTTCTAAATTCGGAAGGAGTGATGAAAGTAACAGCCGTTCCTTGTTTACCTGCTCTGCCTGTTCTACCGATTCTATGAGTATAACATTCAGCATCTTGAGGTAAAGCATAATTGATAACATGAGTTAAATCATTTACATCCAAACCTCTGGCCGCAACATCTGTGGCAATCAAAATCTGAACCTTTTTGTCCTTAAATCTCTTAATAATTGATTCTCTTTTTTTCTGTTCAATATCACCATGAATAGCATCAACTAGATAACCACGATCTTGTAATTTGTGAGAAATATTATCAACATCAATTTTTGTTCTACAAAATATCAAACCGTAGAAATCTTCCTCCACGTCAATAATCCTGCAAAGTGATTCGAATTTATCAGCATCTCTAACCTCAAAATATATCTGATCTGTCAGACTTGTAGTAAGCGGCTCGCGCTTAATCTCTACGTGCTTAAAGCCTGGCATATACTTTGAAGCAAGACTCAAAATTCTCTGTGGCATTGTCGCAGAAAAGAAAAGCATCCTCTTCTTTTTCTTTGTAGATTCCAGAATCTTCTCAACGTCATCAATAAATCCCATATTGAGCATCTCATCAGCCTCATCCAAAATAAAGAAATCCAAGTTATCGAGTAATAATCTTCCTCTACCGATATGGTCGATAACCCTTCCCGGAGTACCAACTACAATTTGCACACCTTCTCTAAGTCTATCTAATTGTAACTTGTATGACTGCCCTCCATAAATAGTGGCAATTTTAATCCTTCGTTTTCCCATCAAAGAACTAATCTCTTCCGCAACCTGAATCGCGAGCTCTCTGGTCGGTGTAAGAATCAACGCCTGAACATTTCTGGAATCAGGATTAATCAATTCAATTATTGGAAGTCCAAAGGCGGCAGTTTTACCTGTTCCGGTTTGTGCTTGTCCCACGACATCAGCCGTATTTTGTAATAATAATGGAATACATTTTTTTTGTACTTCCGTCGGCTCTTCAAACCCTTTTTCTCTTAGCGCGCCAAGTGAGTTTTCCGATAAGCCCAATTCTCTAAACTTCATTAAATCATTCATCCTATCTTTTAAATTAACGACAACATCATAGACGTTTTTGAGGGAAATAGCCATACAAAAATCAATTACAAAGCTCGAAGCTCTAAACCTCCAAGGAAATTTACAGTTCACAATTTACAATAATCAATGAATTTACAATTCTGTAATTGAATTCCACCAAAGGCGGACTAAAGAATTAATCAATTGAAACATTGAGAATTTATTGATAATTATCTTTGCATCTTTGGATTTTGATATTGGGATTTCGGAAATCTAGAAGATTTCCTTTAGATAACACTCCTCACAATAAATCGTCTCCGGTCTATCTGATGAATATGTTGTCATAATAGATTTTTGGCAGTTCATACAGTTTCTTTCGAATAAGCGCCTTTGATTTCTAAGTGTCATTCTCTCTAAATGACGAACATCCGGATGACGCCTTGGCAAAGGCAAATTGTGTTGCCTATAAAACTTAAGCTCTTGTTCTATAATTCTGTAAGCTCTTTTGGTTTTCTCACATAATATCGTTTTTCGTAGAATATCATCGCTAACTTCTTGAATTGTCTTTGGTAAATTCTCGGCAGAAATACTATCCGGATTTTCTTTCACCTCATCGATATCGTCTTTCCATTTATACCCTCTTTGAAAAGCCTCTTCTCTTGTAAGAGGAAAATAAGCGCTAGCAAGAGTTTCGTTATAAGCAAAAGGTGAGTATTTGGAAGGGAAGAATCTTCCCCATTCGCCTAGATTTTCCATATGTTCGATGATTCTTACTACAATTTCCTCATATTCTTCTTTTGTATATTGCTTGTTTAAAATGCAATATTGCTTGTTTCGAAGACCTGAGCACCCAAAACAGTTCTTGCAAGAATACATGTTCTCGCAGTACAAAAGATCAGATGAGTTAAATACATATAGGCAGAAATGAACATTGAAAGTTTCAATTACTCCCAAGACTTGATAGGCAATCTCCGGATTCACATACATATTGGAGGAGTCGTAAACATCCTTACAGCCGACTCCGACCTGAACATACTCACAGTCTTGCCCATCTGTCATGTCGTAACAATTAAAACACTCTTTGCTGTTTCGAATGAAATCTCCTGTACAATTTTGTGAATTAATCACATTGGCATATTTATATATTCTCTTTTTTCGAAGATCAGAAAACATTTCCAGGGCTCTCGAAATGCCGTCATATCCTTCAAATTCCTTAATCTTCTGCTCATATGACTCTTTGTCCATTTTCTGGTTTAGGAAACAATATTCTTGGTTATTCAAATTAGTACAAAGGTAACAATTTCTACATCCCGTGAGGTTGTCCGAGAAAGAACAATCACTACAGTTCTGAGAATTATAAACATACTTTAAGTTGTAACACTTCCTGACATTGAAACATTGATAACAAATCTCCGAGTCATAAACATAAGACGAATCAACAATATTTTTACAGGTTTGCAGAAGTTTCCCATAATAACAATCTTCGCAATATTCGGACGAATCGATGAGATAACAATTCTTACAATATCCCGTCCCCGTTGTATATTCACAATTATCATTATCCACAGTCACCATATTTGCTTTTGGAACTGTCTTACTCAAATCGGCAAACTGCTCAAAGAAAGACCTGGAAGCATCGAAAGCTACTCCATAGGATAGTGGGGCCCAATTATCGGAGAACCAGAAACTCTGCGGATATATCTTCAAACCCTTGTCCACAGAGAAAATTGAAACCAAAGGTTTATTATCAACGGCGGAGAAATTTCGATACATATATTGCTCATTTCTATATGCGGTTCTTTCTCGTAACCTCTCGTCCGGAGACAAATTAATAAGTGGAACAGAAAAACTTTTCCCAGCAAATTTAAAAGAAAGACCGAAAATAAAGTTTTGCTCTTTCTCACTATACTCAAACTCGTTCCCAGAAATTTCACATTTTCTCATGTCTCCTCCGTTATTTTCCTCAAATATACCTCTATAGATAGAAGCATTACAACTAATTCTTGATGTAAAAAATTTCTACGAGTAGCAAATTATTTGAGTTCCAGTGCTTTTATCACCAAATCTATCGCTTCTCCTCTTTTCAGTGGTCTTTCGTAATCTTTAACATTACTACTTATTATTCCTTTTTTTTGATAGTAATTAACGAAAGGCACACCCCAATGGTCAGATGGTAAACTATCCACACTAGTCGTGTCATAGATAATTTCAATATTTAAAGCTTTGCTAATCATCTTCATCGCTTCCAAATAATTCACTCCTCTATTTGGATAGTATTCTTTATTTTTTCCTTCGATAATGTTTTCTTTCAAAGCTGTCTTAAGATAAGAAAAGCTCCAGTCACCTTTATCAATGTCAGAAAAAGGTAGATCACTCTTCTCGGTGCTTAATGTTTTCTTTCCTGCGAGTAAAGCAATTTTCAAAAACTCTTTCCTTGTTACCATATCATTTGCTCGAAAAGTATTATCACTAAAACCTTGGATTATTTTCTTTTCTAAGGCGCCTTTTATCGAATCATAATATGGCATACCATTCTTCAAATCCACAAGCTTCAACATATCAGTTTCATTCTTGGATTCAGTCACAATACTAAACGGTCTGGTGGTGAAATACGAATCGGTAGTTGCAAAACTCGGAATGATATAGATATAAGCATCCTTATACGAAGCTAAATTTCCCTTGAGATAGAATCTCTCTTCTTCCGGTTTAAAAGAGACATTATAAACTTCATAATCTTTTAACTCATAAGGGTATGTAATATTCTCACCGGTAATGACTATTGAAGCGGATACACTTACATCTCCATTCTCGCTTAAATAATATCGAAGCCTGGCAGGAGATTTCTCCCTATCTTCAATTTCAATCCGTAGATCATCATAGTCACCTCTCTTGTAAGAATAAATCGAGCCAATAGTCGGTGGAATAGCTCCATTGTCATCCGTACAACTTCCTTCGTAGCTTCTATATGTTAATAATGCCTTATTGTAAGACCTCTTGTTACTTTTATATTTCTCAATTTTTTCCGCATCCGTTTCATCTGCCAATCGATCTTTCAAATCATCAATTTCGTCATCTATTGTCTCAATTTCAGCTGACAATTTATCACAATCAAATTTTACGTTGATAGTTTTTATGTCATTTTTAGTTGCAAAATCTTGTCTATAAAAATCAAATATTTCCTCATATCTGTTTACCTCATTGAAAATAATATTCCCACTATCAAAAGCCAAAACCTCAGTCGGAGAGACTGCTACAAAGAGAGCTCCTATTACTAAAGACAGACTAAATAATTTCAAATGTTTTGTCATCTTGTATTTCTTAAAAATATTGTAGAGTAAAACCCTCCATGTTAGAAACTCTTTTAAACCTCTTTTGTTACAAAAAGCCACTCCAAGATAAAAACTGGGGTGGCTCTTATTCAATGTATGGATGTAACTATCCTCTTAATGAATTTATTGTTTTCATGATCAGATCTACCGCCTGATCTCTCTTAAGTTGAATATCAAAGTCAGTAGTTGTCTTGGCTATCAACCCATTCTTAAAGAAATAATTTACATATGGTATTGCCCAGTGATTTGTACTAAGTCCATTCACCTTGGTCATGTCACTACCGATATCAATCTGCAAAACTTTGCTGAGAATTTTTATTCCCTCTATCAATGAAACACCTCGATTAGGATAAAATGAAGTCGCATTGACGATAAATCTTTGCTCCAATGCTGTTTTCAAATATGGGAACGCCCAATCACTTCTCTCCACATCTCTAAAAGGTAAAGGAGTATCATCAATGGAAAGGTCAATATACTTTGAGTTAATTGCTATTTTCAAGAACTCTTTTCTGCTAACCAGATTACTGGGTCTAAATGTCAGATTTTGATATCCCTGAATAATACCTTTATTTAGAGCTTCTTTGATTGATAGATAATATATATTTGTCCTCTTTAAATCTGAGAATTTCGATATACTGTCATCACCAAGCTCCTCAATAATCGTATTTTTACGAGTTGTAAAAGAAAAGTCTGTTGTGTTGAATGTGGGGATTACATATAAGTAATAATCTTTATAAGATGCAAAATTACCTTTTAGATACAACGACTGCTCTTTGACTTTAAATGAAACCGTATAATGTTCTGTGTCTTTTATTTGACTGTAAGGGAAACTAATATCCAATTTAGTGATTAAAAGTGTAGCGCTTAAAGATAAATCTCTATCTTCATCTAATGTATATAAGATTTTAACTGAAGATTCTCCTCTGTCTTCAACTACTATTCGAATATCATCATATTCGCCTTTCTTAGCAACATAATTCACTCCAATATCAGGAGGTGTTGCTCCGGCTTTATCCACACAGTTCCCGACATAATTTCTATATTTTGCCAATAATCTTACATATGAGTTCTTTTCCGCTTCATACTGTTCAAGTCTCACAGCATAAGTCTCCACTTCCAATTTATTTTCAAATTCATTTATTTTCAAATTTATTTTGTCTATTTGCGTGTTTAATTTTACGCAATCATAACCAACATCTTTAACATCCATGTCGTTATTTTTTGCAAACTCTGCCGTATTAAGATTGAAAATTTCGTCATAACGATAGATCTTATTTAGCTCTAAATTACCAGCCTCTAAAGCCAATACTTTTCCCGGTACTAAGAATACAAAAAATATTCCGATCGCCAGGGGGAACGCGACCTTAAATAATAGCTTAATTGAATTTTTCATTTCGCTTTGTTAGATGCCTATATAACACCACTATACCATAAAAAGCTACCGGATGCGATTTTGCCACAAAAGCGACTTACCTAAAAACTTTAATGTGTTCTTAAGCTAAATGAATTTTATCTCGAAATTATACATGCCCATGCTACAAGATCCGAATAACGTTGAACCTTTTTCTTGAGAAGGCAGGTCAATATCCGTCACTCCCGTCGGTGGCAAATTTGTCTTATAATCCAAGAAAGGGATAACCAAACTGGAAGAACAGTCAAAAGTACCTCTGGTCTCAACACGAATAATTGAATCTACTCCCGATTTAGCGACTGTTTCATTCGGTTCAAAGCCACCTTTTGCCATCATATTGATTAATTGCTTTCCTCCCTCCGAAGAAACATTAGCTGTAATAACACGCTTGGAATCGGTATCTTCTTTCTCCCCACAGGCTGACAGTAAGAAAAGGAGTGAAAAAAGTGAGAATAATAATATTTTTTTCATAACTTAAAGATTAAATAGAGGTGGCAAAATCCCGTATGCTGTCATACCGGACAAAATATTTAATAGTGCAAAGAATATTACAACAAGTCCTGTTGTTTTAAAAAAGATACTTTTTACTTTCTCGCTTTTTAAACCAACTGAACTAAAACTCATTAAGGATAGTATTGGCAAAGTGCCCAGAGCGAAAACAAACATTATCGAAGCTCCACTTACAAAACCACCAATTGAGAGCGAATAGATTTGCATGGATTGTGTAAACCCACAGGGCAAAAAGAATGTAATAGCTCCAATCAAAAATGGAACTAATGAATGATTAAGCTCCCTAATCTTGAGAAGATTTAGAGATATGAACTTGGGTAATGTGAATTGAATCCGTTTAGCAAAATGAAACACGTCCAAAAGATTCAACCCCAGAATTAACATTATTAGTCCTGAAATGAGTCCCAATACAAAATAGGACGTTCTACCTAAAATAAAAAAATCACCAATTACTCCAATCAATCCTCCCAGAAGGAAAAAAGATAATAATCTTCCAAGATGAAACAAGATTTGTGGCTTGAATTTATCACCTTCTTTAGCAAATGTTGCCGACATAGAAAGCACCAAACCACCCACAACAGCCATGCATGATGAAAGCGAAGCAATAATTCCGAGCAAGAAAACAGTAGGTAATGTTATCTTCTCGGCATTTACCAAATTTACTATTCCCATTTTTTGAAGAACAATGAATAAAATCATGAAAACAATCGCCAGAGGAAAGGCATAAAACAAATCCTTCCATTTCTTGGGAACAACATTCTTCTCCAAAGACAATGTATAACCATACTCATCCAAAGCCATATTTAATTCGTCCAAGATTTCTTTATCTGTTCTTTCACCAAAATCCGCTTCAATTTCCACAATACCTTCGTTCATTTTGGCCTTTGCACTTTTGACATTATTTATCTCACTTAGCTCTCCCTCCGTAATCAAGACGCAAGAACCGCAATGCATGCCCGAAATGTGAAAAGTATATTTTTTATACATAAACTTATTTCAGAATAGCTTTCTTAAGTCGAAGAGAGTTGGTTACAACGGAGAAGCTCGAGAACATCATGGCCAGTCCCGCAAAAGCCGGATTAAGTAATATTCCAAAGAAAGGATACAAAACTCCCGAAGCCAAAGGAATACCTACAACATTATATATGAATGCCCAGAAAAGGTTCTGATAAATAGTTTTCATGGTAGCTTTGGAAAGTGAAATAGCCTTGGATATTTTTCTAATATCACCATGAAGTAGAGTTATATCTGAAGATTCGATAGCAATATCCGTTCCATCGGACATGGAGATTCCACAATCCGCTTGAGCTAATGCCGGAGCATCATTGATACCATCTCCAACCATTAAAACAATCTTACCTTCACTTTTTAACCTCGTTATTACATCAGCCTTTTCTCCTGGAAGCACATCAGATATAACTTCCGTAATTCCCACCATTTCAGCAATATATTTTGCTGACCTGTTATTATCACCCGTCAACATCACTACATTAATTCCCTTCTTTTTTAAATCAGAAACCGCTTCTCTGGCTTCATCCTTTACCGTATCACTTATGGTTATATAGGCAACATCCTTACTATTAACTAAAAGAAAAACCACAGTCTTACCTTCGTTTTGTTTATCTTTAATTAGATTTTGATTTTCGGAATTTGGCTTTTTAATAGAAACTAGTTCCCCATTAATTTGTGCCTCCACTCCCACCCCCTCCATAGTTTTAAAATCCAAAATGTCAAAATCCAAAAGTCCGAGAGCTCTTGCTTTTTTGGTAATTGCTAGCGCAAGGGGATGAGTAGAACCCTTTTCCACACTTGATGCTAATTTTAGGATATCTTCTTCTTTATATCTTTCGTTTAACACAACTATATCTGTAACCTCAGGTTTGCCCTTGGTGATAGTTCCGGTTTTATCCATTACAATCGTGTCAATTTTACTTAGCTTTTGGAGACTCTCAGCTTTCTTAATTAGAATTCCATTTTCCGCTCCTTTGCCAACGCCAACAATAATCGCCGTAGGAGTAGCTAGTCCTAAAGCACAAGGACAAGCAATAACCAGAATGGCAATCGAACACAATATCCCAAATGATATTCCCATGGAGCTACCGTAATATGTACCTCCCACAGTAATCCACAATACTAAATCAATCAAAGAAAGACCAAGAATAACCGGCACAAATACTGACGATATCTTATCAACCAACGATTCGATTGGAGCTTTCGATCCTTGAGCTTTTTCCACCATTTCTATTATTTCTTGCAGTAAAGTATTTTTACCAATTTTCAAAACTTCAACATTGATTAAACCTTGAAGATTGATTGTCGCTCCAATTACCTTGTCACCGACTGACTTATCCACAGGCATCGGCTCGCCGGTAACCATCGATTCGTCGACAGATGACCACCCTTCGATAATTTTGCCGTCCAAGGGAATTTTAGATCCAGTTCTGACAATCATGATATCTCCTATAATGACATCTTTAATATCAATTTCCATTTCCTTCCCATCTCTTTGAATAAGTGCTGTTTTAGCTTGTAGTGACAAAAGTTTTTTTATCGCTTCACCTGTTTTTTGTTTGGAATTTTCTTCCAAGTATTTACCCAAAGTCACAAATCCGATGACTACAATCGTAACATCAAAATAAGAATAATCAGGGGCACGAAGGAGTATCCTAATCTCCGGAAAAAGAATGATTAAGGTGCTATATAAATAAGCAACAGATGTCCCTATTCCAATCAAAGTATCCATGTTGGCAACTCCATGTCGAATAAACCTAACAACGCCAAGCAAGAATGGTTTTCCAATCCAGAACAAAACTATTGTCGCAAGAATCATCATAATCTTATTCAAGAAGACCATTGGAATCGGCAAATTGGGAAAAGAGATAAAGAACCTCGCCAAAATATCCCAAATCATAATTAGAAAAACAAAGAAAGATATAGGTAATACAAATAATACTTTCCCTCTTTTTCGGTTAAGCTCCTCTTTCTTTATATCTTCGCTGTCGGATTCATGTTCCACTTGTTCTTCTGATTTCGAAATAAATTTATACCCCATTTTTTCGACTTCGCGGGTCAAAAGGTCTTCATCAAAACCTTCAGTCATTTCAACCATGGCTTTCTCTGAAGCAAAGTTTACTTGAATATTTAAAACACCTCCCATTTTCAAAACTTTTTTTTGGATGATTCCGGCACAACTTGCACAATGCATTCCCTCAATTTTGAAATTTTTTGAAGTCATTAATTAGATAAATTATAAATTTTTAGAAGTTCTAAAATCGCTTTCTCTTTGTTTTCTTTCATTTGTTTCACAATGCATGTATCCAAATGACCCGCTAACATCTCTCTTTTAGCGCTTTTAATCAAACCGGAAACACTGTCCATTTGTTGTAAAATATCCGGACAATACTCATCCCTATCAATCATTTCCAAAACCTTTGTAAGGGTTCCTGAAGCTTGTTTTAGTAATTTACCAGACTTAGCTTTTTGCTCACTTGCCATATTATCATTGTTAAGTAATCTACCTACTACCTAGGTTATTGGTTCTTTTCAGGTTTGTCAATTAATCAGAAATTGAGCAAATCTTGCACTTTCAAAACAGAAAAGCTATATTGGATAAGCCAAAAAAATGGGGAATTAGCTTAAGTGTGCTAGAGCAGTCCGCCGGAGGGGGGAGGCCAGCGGTTGAGATAAAGAAAAAACACGGTAAATTAAAATCACAGTTTCGTATAGCCAAGATTAACATGGGGAATTAGCTCAGTTGGCTAGAGCGCCTCGCTTGCACCGAGGAGGCCAGCGGTTCGAATCCGCTATTCTCCACCATATACCACTCCCCTGTACCGAAAAAAGCTATGCTTTTCTGGTACGAGGGTCGGGTATATGGCGCAGCAATAAAACATATACTAAATGTGGTATATGCCCTGAACCCGAACGTTAGTGAGTGGTGCGGGGCTATTTACTTTATTAGATACTCCTTCGATAAACTCAGGATCGCTCATGGTCGATGACCTATAGTGAATGTTCGAGTTTCTTTAGATCATTATTGTATATATCTCCAGATCTAATTTATATAACCTAAAAAGGATCCTCGACATGCGAGAATCCCTTTTGTGGAAAAACAAAATAACTTGAACAGGATCACATATAAATGTATCTGTTCTTTTCTCTATAGAAAATTAAAACAGCCATTCCAATAAACAAAATGAATAAAACCAATGAAACGTCTAAACCTGAAACAATTACCATTTCCTTGTACCCTCTACATAAATCAAATATTGGTAAGGAAATACACTTGTCCGCTTCAATCATAGACAAAGAGGTTATATAATCTTGCCAGGTTGATGTTAAAGAACGTAGTCGGATTGCCGTTAATCACAGTGTTTTATAAACCTATAAAATTTTTTGAGCACGCATACTATAACTAGCCTGCTTGCAGTCAATAGGTTATTTCGAATTTTGATGTTCATATTTATTATAGTATTTAAATGTTCGAATGTCAATGAAACGGCTTCGGGATGACGTTTGCAGTGTGCTCTATAATAAACCCTCATTTATTAATGTTTTTCACTCTATTAACAAAATCTATGCCAAATTTTGAAAAATGATAATCTGCAGAACCACCACCCCAAGTGGCTACAAACATTATTTCTATTATTCCTAGGCTTGCACATTCGTAATAATGCTCACGAGCTTTATCATTCGATGTTTTTGTTCCATCTATAATCTTTATATTTTTTTTGTATTCAATCTCGATCTCATCAATAAGGAATAATAAAGTATCTAAAGAGATTATGTATAATGCATTGTAGTAACGCTCAAGTTCAAAGCTTACTCTTGATTTTTCATCGAGTTTTGAATAATCCAAAAATATATCTGTAATGATTTTCCTTTTTTCTTCAGACCTTTCCTTTAAGTATTGCTCGAAAGTAATAAACAGCCCTTCTTTAAATCCTTTTGAAGTAACTACGGTCTTTGTGAAAACTTCTATGTTTTCTTCCAAAAAAATCTGAAATTCTTTAACTTTATCTTTATTAATATCTACAAGTGCTTTGTAAATATTTGTTCCCGCAAAGAATACACCAGCCAACAAAGGATTACCTGAAAATACTAAAACCGCGGCAGGGATTATAGCGTTTTCTGTAATTATTTTCCCATATTTCTTAATCTTTTTTGTATTCATAAGTTATCGAGTCAACAAGTATTATAAGCGATTTATTCTTGTTTGTATAATAACCTCTTGGTTGCCCATAACCCTGAGAACATGAAAAATAGACGAACATAGACCTTACCAATTAACTATTTGCTTATTACCTGTTACCTACCATTCATATATGGACAAATCTTCAAGTTTAATATCTTCTCTACCCTTATTAATTTCATCAATAGTGGGGAAGTCAGTAATAAATTTTTTAGTCGGTTGTTTCGATTCAAATACACATAAATACAATTTGTCCTTTCGTGTTTTCCACAAATAGTTAGAAAGTGGAATATCTATATTTGCTCTATTTAAAATCTCCTTTCTTAATGAAGATGAAAAAAGATGGAAAAAATTAAACTTTAATAATACCAATTCATCCATTTTTAAAGCTCTTTTACCATGGAATATAAGCTGTCTTATTTTGTATATATCTTTGAAATTCTTAATATCATATTTTCTAAAAAAATCCTCTAACATCTGTTTGTCACAGGATGGGTGAGAGCTGGTTTTGCTACATTCTTTGCATATTAATTCTTCATTACAACTAGAACACCTGCTAACAATTACTTTAAATCCAGCCAAATTTTCTAATGATAACCACAGAAAGAAAAACTTATCTAGAAAATTCTGAGACGCTAGACTTATTGAATAATACTTTATAGCTCTTTTTAACCCGATAACTTGAATTTCAGATAATTTAGATACTGAGTCCCAGTTATTTTGAGACAAACTATTATTGTATTCCTGATATTCCGTTTCCATTTGTAAAACAACTCTTTTATTCCCACGGCTTGCTCTCAGCAGATATATTAACTGTGGGGCACTTATGGGTATGTCTGTCGAAAAAGATATAACCTCAATGGTGTTCATTAAGCGTTCCAATGCATTCTGTCGGGCTTCTATATTGTTTTTTGCCGTAGTAGTAAACAAAAATGTTAATCCAAAATCTTTTCCTAAATGATATTTCTCTATTTTCATAACACTAATCCCGTCATTGAACGATACCGTCTTGGCAATTGATAATGTAGATTTGCAAAAGTACTTAAACTGATACTCATTCAAATCCATTCCTTTCTTTACTGCATCCATTTTGTAATATTCAATTTGCTATAATATACCATAATAACCCCCCCTTCTCCATAACCCACCAGACCAGAGAATTATGAAGATCTAGAGTTTACCTATAAGCCATCTGCTTATTCTCTACCCCTTCATTCTGCCTCAAAAAACTAACCTCGAACAACTTGTACTTATTCGTCTTAAAATTGAGATAGGCTATCACTTGCAAAAATCTAAGCTTTTCTATTCCAAACTTTCTTTGTAATAATCCAAATAAATTTCAACAGGAATAAAGATATAAAGAAGTAGATGGCAACTTGAACGAATCTAATCATATAGGTTAGAAGATTCACAGACATTCCTTGTAAAGCTTCATTGAAGTTTGTGATTAGTGATTTGAACTCATATTTCCAACTATTTTTTAGCTCTTTCCAATTAAAGATTTGATCTTTATATATAGAGATATTAAAGAAACTGTATTTCAAACGATCTAGTTCTCTAGTTTTATTTCTAGAGTACATATCTATTTGTTCTTTTATATTTAATCTTTCAGTTGTGAGCTTCTCTATTAGAGTCAGTTTGTTGTTAATAATATTCGTCATGCTTTCAACATTCTCTTTTTCAACTGCTAATTTACTTACTTCATCATAAGCATCTTGAGCTTTTAGAAGAGTGTCTTCAATTGCTTCTAGTTTCTTAGTATATATGTCTAGTTGGTCATTATATCCATCTATATTATCCTTAATTGTTTGGATGTTCTCATCGATACTATCAGGATTTAAATCATTGATAATCTTAAGGATTTCTTCTGACTTTTCTTTCTCTACTTTAAATCGAAAATTACAATTATTTTCATTTTGATTTGTTGATTCAAAAACAACATCAGTTCTTGATTTAAGAGCATTTATCGTTGCACATGTATCTATTAATCTATTCGTATTAATAGTTGCATTATAAGTTTTAATCTCAAAGTTTTCGGCATCACTTCCTGTGGAGTAATCTGGAGTTGGTGGTATTATGTTTGACTTAGACAGCATCATAGAATCAGTCATTTCATTGCTGTCATAGGCCTTTTCACTTTGTCCTCCATAGCCAACCGTTTGATTATTACTTGGAGTTGTAAAGATTGTTCTTAGTGAAAAACCGATCATTGATAGAACGATTGAGAGAGTCAGGGCTCCGAGTAAAAAAACACCTATTACTTTTCCAATTGATTTTATAGACCAGTCAAAGTTTTCAAACAAGTTCATTTATAGCTATTAGAAATATTACAGGTATATTCTATTTCTAATGGTTGTTATTAGCAATTATGGTTAAGAAATAGATAATACTAATATTGTCAGCATTATAACATCCATCTTTAATCTAGTTATGACATTTGTACTAAATGTTGAATGGTATCTCTTTACAAACCAATCTTACTTGGTATACCATTCCCACCTGTTAAAATTTAATTAACAGATTTCTTTAATAAATGGGGAGCTATGCTATGGAATTTTATGACTATTCTCGATTCAGTGGGTTTAGATTGAGGGATGGATATTCAACCACTTCAAGAAGAACTAAAAAGAAATGTAACGTTTGTGATAGGACATTCAGTTCAGATAAAAAATATTTCGAACATCTGACAGAATGTCAAAGGAAGAAACGCAAAAAAAATAAGTAAATGTTTTAATCGGTACCCTTCTTTGCTCCGGGGTACCACTTTTTCAATTTACAATTTTCTATTTCCAATTCTCAATTATCATTGAATTGTCTTTTTTAAAAACTATTTCTTATTTCCTAATTCCTATTCCCTATTTCTCTAATCTCGATTTCTAAAACAATCCTTCTCACAATTCTTGCAAGAGATCTTTTCGTCTTGGCCCCACTTACTCATTTGATCAAGAATGATATGCAATTCTTCACCTTTCTTAGTTAAGCTGTACTCCACTTTGAGTGGCATTACCGGATAGATTTCTTTATGTAGTACTCCGCCATCTTCCAGATCATCCAATCGTGCCGAAAGAGTACGTGGACTTATTCCATGTAGCGAATCCAATAATTCACCAAATCTCTTCTTTCCTCCCAATAAATCACGAACAATCAAAACCGCCCATTTCTTGCCAATAATGTTCAATGTTCTTTCAACAGGACAGATTGTGTTTTGTTTTTTGCTTGCCATATTCTTTACTATACTTTTTGTAACTACTTTACTATGTATAGTCTCTAGTTTATCATTTCAAATGTCAATGAATTACTCAAAAAGTTCGTCGACAAAATTATCAACTAAATTATTAAAATGAATAAGAATTTTTTTGTTCCAGTAGTCATTGTAGCTGTAATCCTCACGATAGTATTTTTTGCGGTAAATAGTATGAAAGAAGAGGATACAGGCACTTCAAATTACACCTCTGAAGTACAAAACCAAGAGATAGCAACTCCTCCGATTCAGATGGAAGAAACTACACCAAGCGAATCTGTTGTGGCAGAGACAATGACGAGTGAAAATAATCAGGTAGGAGAAAGCCCAACAACAGAAGCCTTGGAACCGACTTTTAAAGAATTTAATATGACTTCTTTCACCGAATATGCCGAAGACGGCAGTCCAAAACCTCAATACTCACTAAAAGAAATTACTGTGAATAAAGGAGACAAAGTGAAAATAAACATCACTGTAACCAGCGGAATGCATGATTTCAAAATCGACGAATTTAATGTGTATGCAGACACGATGCTAAACCAGGTTTCTACAGTCGAATTTACAGCTGACAAAGCTGGTGAGTTTATCTATTACTGCACTAAACCGGAACATAGACAAAACGGCCATTGGGGTACTCTCAAAGTAGTGGAATAAGCACCATGATACTAAAGCAATTTCTCAGTTTTCCTCTCGATAAACTTGAGGTCGGAGTAAAACAATCGTTGGCCGTGAGCTTGTCGAACGGCAATAAATTTTCCAGAGCACAATTAACAAATTGAAGACAAGTTTAATAGTTTAATAATGACTACTTAAACCTTTAAACGCTTAAACATTTAAACTGTTTTAAATTTTAAAAATTCACTACAGAGATGAAATAAAGATTAAGAAATAGGGATTATTTTGAAGCTCCACAATTCTTACAGAATTCACCACCAACATACGTCTCCTTCTTACAGGATTCACAGATACGAAGTTGTGAAGTGGCACAGAAAGGACAATAAATGCAATCTTTAGGAAGATTCTCTCCACATTCGATACACTCACCCTTGGAAAGTCTTTTTTCGATTAATCTTTTCTTATTAAAAAACTTCTTCTGAATTAGATATATTATTCCAAGCGCAACGAAAATTGCCACTATTACAAGAAGATAATACCAAATCGCCAGAAGCTTCATGGCCGAAAGCCACAACATAACCATCTCCAATAATTTATCCGGAATAATCTGCAAAACCAAATCGATAATTTTCCAAAGAGTTGGAATGGCGACAACAACAAGCAGATGTGAAGAAAGTAGCATTTGAACACCATTGTCTTTCTTGATACTTCTGGAATTCCAGAAATAGATGACAAAAAGAAGAGGTAATAAAAAGGCAAAGTCCATCCCCAGTCTTTTTACGGGGAACCAGAAATTTGCTACTTCAAGCTCCTTTTCAAGAGTTTTTTGATTCAATGCGGAATTATCCAAAACATAAGACCAAACGGCTTTATACTCAGTTGTTGCGCTGATTTGAGTTTCCAATACTTCTATTTCCAAATCAACTCTATTTAAATCTGCTGTTAGCTTATTTCTCTCTTGTTGCATCTTGAGAGCTTCCTGTTCTAAGTTGGCAATTTTTTCCAAAAGGACGGTATCATAGTTTTTTTTGACTTCATCAATTTGAGATTGAATAGAGCTCTTCTTTCCCAGTAAATCCGATCTATTTTGGAAAAGTTCTTGGATTGTTGCTGAAGCCTTCACATCGCTAATGCGTTTTTGAACTTGCGCACAAATTGGGTGACTTTTTTGATTAACCAAAGCTTGTTCGTACTCCATAACTTTTTCAACAGGATAATAAGGAGCTGATGTATTTACTCTCTCAGCTACCAAATCAAGTTTTTCTGAATCTAGTTTTATGTCCGCAGAAATCACAAAACTCTGACAATCATAAGGAATATAATTCTCCGGGCTTGTTAATTGTGACGCACTATCATCTAAGCCAGAAATGATTGTAGTCAAAACAAAAATATCCAAGAATATAATAACGACAATAGATAGCTTGGAAAGAGGCTCTTTTTGACCAACATGTGTAAGGCGAGAAGTAAGCTCACTAAAGCGATTTTTAATTGCTGTAAACATAGACATAGAACAAGGTTAAACAATGTAAGTATTGCATAAAAAAGATGCAAATCCCAATTTCAAAGCTCAAAGCCTCCAAGAAAGACCCAAATTACCAAATACAAATATCAAATCCTGCCGACTTCGAGAGGCTTGATCCCTGACCCTTTGGAAACTGGAAATCAATCTTTAGTTCCCCATTTTTAGCGAAATATACTTGAAGATTTCTTGTGGAATATTGATACCTGTCGCTTGTTCGAAACCTTCAAAATAGGGAGAACCGTTGACTTCACAGATTTTATAACCGGATTTATCAAACAAAATATCCACACCGGCAATATCCAGTCCCACAGCTCTAGCGGACTCAACAGCCAGCCATTCTATTTCCGGAGTTAATTCAAATTTCTCCACACTTCCTCCTCCGGAGAAATTAGCTTTAAAATCTCCTTCTTTACCTTGTCTAAGCATTGCTCCTACAGCTCTTCCTCCTACTACAAAAACTCTCACATCTTTGCCAAAACTGCTGGTAATAAATTCTTGCAAAATAATATTAAAACTCGGATCCATGGTCATTTGACCGGCGATAAGTTCAAAAATGTCTTCTAGTTGAGTTCTATTCTCACAAAGTATTATACCTTTCCCTTCTGATCCTTCTGTCCTTTTAATAATAATCGGATATTTCAAATTTGCTTCAATAAATTCAATATCGAGAGGTAATTTAGCTAGAATTGTTTTGGGAATAGGTAAATTGAAACACGCTAACTGTTGAAGACACGCCATTTTATCCTTAGCTAGCTCACGAGCATCAGTTGTATTTAAAACCAATGTTTTAGTTTTCTCAAATTGTCTAACAATAGCGGAAGAAAAATATTTAATGGCATAACGAGGAATAAACACATCAGGCAATTTAATGGGTTTCGAATTATAAGAAATACTTTCATTTGGTTCCACGTTCGCCATAATTTCAAAATTATCAGGAACAACAACACGAAATTTAATTCCAAGCTTTAAAGCCTCTTCTCTAAACCTGCTATTATCGTATCCTCTAAGCTTTTTTTGACTACTCAAAAGCCATATCTTCATATAATAAGATTACATAATTAAACCAAGCCACTGTAATTTACTCTTTGTAGTAAAGTTTAACAAGCCTACAGAAATCCCATAACTTACTGTTACTTACTAAGCTTGTCTTTCAACCCCTTAAGATGTAATTTTAAATGTGAATTTTTAGATCTATGACTCATCAAAAAAACAGTTTCTCTATACAGCTTATAATAATTGCCGGGCTTGTCGTGGTAGCTCTAATGTTTTTCAAATATGCCTCGGCCGTGTATAAAGACTATGAAGTGGAAACGGAAATTAAGGATCTTCAGGTCAATATCGCAGATTTAAAGAAAAAGAACACCGAATTGGAAGGATTAATAGAATATCTTGATACCGATTCCTATAAAGAAATTGTTGCTAAACGCGAGCTAAATCTAAAAAGACCGGGGGAAATAGTCATAGCTATCAAAGATACCGAAGAGGGTCAAACATCGGAAGAAATTGACTATTCGACTGAAGTTGATTATTCCAGAACTCCCATCTATCAAAAATGGTACAATCTGTTCTTTGACTCCAAAAACACTTAAATATCAACTTCAAAACGCGGATCAGCCTCAATTTCTTGCCAACTGTCTTCTCCAAATTTTTGATACTTAAAAAATCCCGCTGACGCAATCATCGCCGCATTATCTGTACAATAAATCATCTTCTTAGGAACCCTAAAGAGTAATGGAGATTTTTCAGCAATAATTTCTCGTAACCTGGAGTTAGCTGAAACACCTCCGGCTAAATGGATTTCATTAGCACCATTTGCTTTTGCGGCACAAAGAAGCTTGGTCGCTAATACTTCCGTTACCGCTTCTTGAAATGAAGCACATATGTCATTAATATCCTTTGCACTTAGTTTACCCAAAGTCTCGATTTCTCGTCTGACAGCAGATTTAAGTCCCGAGAAACTAAATTCATAAGACTCTTTGGAGAGCCAAGCACGAGGAAATTGAAATCGTTTTTTATCTCCCAGAATTGCCCGTTTGGACACCTCCGGACCTCCTGGATATGGTAAATCCAACATCTTAGCAATCTTATCAAAAGCTTCACCAGAAGCATCGTCTCTTGTTCTTCCCAGTATATCAAAATCATAATGGTCTTTAGTTAACACCAAATCGTTATGTCCTCCCGATGCAGTCAAGGTAAGAATAGGGAAATGAATAATGTCTTGATGATCAAGCCAATTACTATAGATATGTCCTAAAATATGATTAACTGCGACTATCTTAATGTTTTTGGAAAAAGCTAAAGTCTTAGCCGTTTCGACACCTACCAAAAGAGAACCAACAAGTCCCGGTCCTTTTGTAACGGCTATCAAATCTATCTCATCTAAAGTGATATTTGCCTCCTTCAAGGCTTCTTTAATAACGGGTATAACAACCTTCACATGTTCCCTGGAAGCAACCTCTGGCACAACACCATTAGTTTCTCGATGTATCTCTATTTGGCTGGCTATGATAATACTTTTCACCTCTCTTCCGTCAATTACCACCGAAGCGGATGTTTCGTCGCAGGACGATTCAATACCTAAAACAGTCATAGATTATCTTTTACATCAACATCAATAATACACAAATCTAAAAATTCATTTCCATTCCAACGATTTATTTTAAGTTCAACTGCACAATCAAATGTCTTCTGCTCAGCCTTATGTTTTTCTAGAAAATTACAATGTTTAGAAAAATTAAATGCTATTGCGCGCAAAGTCACACTTCCTTTCTTCAAAGTTATTTGTAAATGAGTTTTATCTTTTCCAACTTTGTTTATTCTATCTATCATAAGCCCCCTAACCAGGAATATTGGTTCTTTATTACCTTCTCCAAAAGGGCCTAACTTCATATTTCTTTTTAATAAATTCATATTTATATTCTCCGCATCCAAATAGGTATCTATTTTTAAACTTCCTTCCATATCATTCAAATCCACTTCCGTACTGAAATAATCTTCTAGAGCACCTTCAAATTGTTCTATTTTGCCACTTAAAACAGTAAATCCGGCAGCTCCTTTATGTCCCCCATAATACTTCAAATACTTTGACATCTTTCCGATAATTTTAACCAAGTTCAAATCAATATCCGGAATTCTAGCCGAGCCCACATAATCATCACCATTTTTACAGAGAACAAAGCATGGTCTGGAATATTCTCGTGACAAGGATGCTGAGAGAAGACCAATTAATCCGGGATTAAATTCATCGTCTCTAACCAATATGTAATTCAAAGAATTATCAACTTTCTTCGAATATTTGGCGGACATCGATTTAATTGAATCCTGCCTCTTGGAATTCAAATCTTGTAAGGCAAAAACGTAATCCAAGGCTTTGTTGTAATCCATACAGGATAAAGCCTCAAAAGATAGTAAAGCACTTTCCATTCTTCCCGCGGCATTGATTTTAGGAGCAATCTTAAACCCGATATCTTGAACGGAAATCGCCGACAAATCTATATCTGAAAATTTCATTAGATGTTTTAACACCGGTCTCTTAGTATTACCCAAGGCTTTCAGTCCATTGGTTACCAAAATTCTATTTTCACCAAGCATACACCCCATATCGGCGACAGTTCCCAAAACCACCAAGTCTAGTTTTGAGATTAAATATTCTTGATTAAAGACCTCCGGATATTTAATGGAGAAAGCTTGCAGTATTTTGAAACACACGCCAAC
>Ga0074197_1001047_pt1 | contig 26604 bp, 13 predicted proteins | sample EPASupsiteSAE305_FD_64526 | JGI IMG/M metagenome (GOLD analysis project Ga0074197, IMG submission 64526) | Bioremediated contaminated groundwater microbial communities from EPA Superfund site, New Mexico - SAE3-05 reassembly with SPADES | ecosystem: Environmental > Aquatic > Deep subsurface >...
TGGAGCAGAGCCGTGAGAAGAAATTCCAAAAAATGAAACTGCAATTTCCATTCTTCCGCGATGCCCGCGATAAATATTCATATTGGTTGGTTCGGTAATTATAACGCAATCGGGTTTTATTTTCTCCTCTTCAACAATATACTTCCAACAAAGTCCATCACAATCTTCTTCCATAACAGTGCCTGTAACAAGCAAAGTAACATCTTCTGGTATTCCAATTTCCTTTAAAATTCTTCCAGCAGTAACTGCCGCAATTGGTCCACCTTCTTGGTCAACCGTTCCGCGTCCGTGAACAAATCCGTCTTTAATCTCGCCACCAAGTGGGTCAAAATCCCAGTTTTCAAGATTTCCCAAATCAACAGTATCAATGTGACCATCTATTGCAATAATTTTTTTGCCATTTCCGATTCTACCAATTACGTTTCCAAGTCCGTCAATTCTTGTTTCGTCAAAGCCAGCTTCATCCATCATTTCTTTAATTGCGTACGCTACATCCTTTTCCCCACAGCTTAACGATTTCATTTTAATTATACGCGATAAATTTTCGGCAGTATAATTTCGATATTCTTTTGCTTTTGCATTAATTTGTTCTGCTATTGTCATAATATTACCTTTTGTGTATAAGTTCTGTTTGGATAATTTTTAATTTACGAGAACTAAACATCTCCAAATTGTTGAAATAATCTATTTCCATTATTAAATATGTTTTTTGCAATTTTGTCTTCGTCAACATTTGTAAAATTAAAATCACTTAAAAGAATTTTGCCATTTTGAACAACCGTTTTAACTTGTCGCTCAATAATGCCGTAAAAATAATGTCCCCAAAAGTTATTTTGATTTATCGGAGTTGGAGGGATGTAATCCCAAACAATTAAATCGGCTCTATCGCCAATATTTAATGAAGGAAAATCGGCAAAATACTGTTTAGCAAATTTATGTTGATTAAAATAACTTCTAATCATAAACCCAAATGCTTCATCAAACGAAAAGCCCGAATTGCGTAGTTGCAGAAATAACTGCTTAAATGAGCGAGCAATATTTGCGTGCATTCCATCAGTTCCAACAAGAATTGGAGTTGAATTTGGAACCATTTTAAAATTGGGCAATCCAACTGAATTATTGAGATTGGAATCCAAATTGTAAGCCAGCGCTGCTCCAGATGATTCAATAATTGCATAATCGTTTTCTGACAAGTGAATTCCGTGAGCCAAAATTGACTTTGTGTTTAGCAATTGGAAATCATTAAATCGGTTAATTGGATTTTTTCCATACTTGCTTTCACTAATTTCAACATCTGATTTATCCTCAGCAAGGTGAACGTGAATTCCAATATTATTGTCTTTAATAAACTCTGAAACTGATTGTAAGCTAGCGTTATCAACCGTAAACGAAGCATGCAACCCGAACATCCCTTTAATATTTTCATTAGTTTCATTTAAAAGAAAATTCTTATTTTCATTAATAGCTTGCTGCGAAAGCAATTCACCATTTCTGTCTGAAGTTTCGAAGCACAAAACGCCACAAAGTCCCGTGTTTTCAATCACATTTGCAATTGTTTGCAAACTTCCATTTGTGCTATTTGGCGATGCGTGATGATCAAAAATGTAGGTTACTCCATTTCTAATCGATTCCAAAACCGCCATTTCGGCAGAAGCTTTTACCATTTCCAAATCTAAATCAAGGTCTAATTTCCACCATAGATTTTTTAGAATGTTTTGGAAAGAATTCATTTCGCCTTTTAATGGCAAGCCTTTTGCAAGTCGTGAGTAAATATGGTCGTGAAAATTAACCAAAGGAATTGTAACAACTCTTCCACCAGCATCAATAATTTTTGAATTTGACAATTTGCTTTCGCCATTTGTAGAAATTGATACAATTTTACCAGATTCAATTTCAATATCACCAAATATAGGAATTATAGAATTATCCTTAATCTGTGAAATCCAAGCGTTTTTTATTTTTATGTTATCTTGTTTCATTTTTTAATATTTAATTTACGGCAATAAAATCACCGATTAATCGGTTACCAATTTGTTTATCTTTTTCAGCAACTAAACTTCCTCGAAGCCATGTTTTTTCGACAGTTGCGTTAAACTGAACGCCTTCAAAAGGAGTGTATTTGCCTTTGCTGTGCATATTATTTGCTGTAATTATTTCGCTATCCCAAAGGTTAATTAGAGCAAAATCAGCATCAAAGCCTTTTATTAATTCACCTTTCTTTTTTAATCCAAAGAAACTCGAAACGTTTTTGGAAAGCAAATTTATTGTTTGCTCCAAAGTCAATCTACCTTTCAAAAATCCTTCGCTAAAAAGAAATGGAACACGATGTTCAACACCAGGAATTCCGCCATAAACATTCCAGAAATTTTCCGAATTTTTATCTCTTTCTGGAATAGAGCCTGCGTGGTCAGTTACAACAAAACTGAGCGTTCCATCCGAAATACCTTTCCACAAAGCTGTTTTATCTTCTTCAAATTTTATAGGTGGAGCAGTTTTTAAGTAATTACTAATCTTAGGATTGTTAAAATCGTTTTGTGTGAAATAAAGATAATGCGGACATGTTTCCGAAGTGATTTTAACTCCACTTTTTTGTGCATCAGAAATTAAATTTAATCCAGCCTTTGAACTTAAATGCACAATGTGTGTTTTCACTCCGCTTGCCTTTGCTATTTCAATCATATCTTTAATAGCTTTTTCTTCAGCAAGCACATCGCGGGATTGACAGTAATCCTTCCAACTATTTTTATTTTCTTGTTGGAAATGTTTGGTTCGCGATTCTACAAGAAATTTATCTTCTGCGTGAATTGCAAGAAGCTTGCCAGTTTTAAATACAATTTTTGCAATTTGGCTCATTTGGTCAAGATTCAAATCGGTAAATGTTTCCATTCCAGAAATTAAATATGCTTTAAAACCAACAACGCCAGCTTCAGATAGCTTATTAATTTGATTATAAATATCAACATTATTTTCAAAATCAATTCCCGAAATTCCACCCCAAAAAGCATAATCGACAAAACTTTTATTTTGTAATGCGTGCAGTTTTGTCTCAAAGTTTTCAACAGAATTGACAGGAGGCAACGAAGTACAAGGCATATCAATTATGGTAGTTACTCCGCCAAAAGCTGCGGCACTACTCGCATGTTCAAAATCTTCACGTTGTTCAAAGCCTGGAGTATTAAAATGAACGTGCGAATCAATGGCTCCTGGAATAATCAGATTAAAACTTCCATCAATTGCTTTTGGATTAGCTTTGTTTTGAGTTTTATGTTTGGAAAGGAAATGTTTTTTTTTCTCAACTGTATCAATTTCTTTCCAATTAAATTCATCGGATAAATATTTAATCTCTGAAATTGAATTATTAAAAAAAATTTCTGCGAGTTTCAGATTATTTGAACCCGCAGAAACAATTACATTTTTAATAATATTTAAGTCGGAATTTGACAACTATTCTAAATTAACTTTTTTGTTAAATTCGTCAATTAATTTATCCCATTCCGGAACTATGCTAAAACGTTCTTTCCAATAATTTTCATCGTACCATTGAGCATTAAGTTCAGAAACATCCTTGCCTTGTTGTTCAATCCAAGTAAAATATTTCAAATTGTGAATTGCTTTTTTATCGTGATAAGAGAGTTCTTTAAAATAATCAATACTTTGTCGTTTTAGAGATGATTCAAAAACTTTTGCGGCATCAATTTGTGTAAAAGCTCCATTACTTATATTCATTTCATCTAATCTTGATAAATACATATCAGCAGAATCTGTAAAAACAGTGAAAATTACATCGTTTTCATTATATTCAAAATATTTAGCAAGTTTTATAGAACTTAGCAAATTGCTGATTCCAGAAATTCCCAAAAGAGACAATTTGTTGATTACAGTTTCATCAACTCCCGTGCTTTTTAAGTATTCGTGTCCTTCTTTTTCGTTAAACAATCTTAAAAGGCGCATCGCATCTTCGTCATCAATTGCTGCAACAGCGTCAGTATTTTTCACATTGTGAACCCAAGGAACGTGTTTATCTCCAATTCCCTCAATTCTGTGTCCACCAAATCCGTTAAGCAACAAAGTTGGACATTGAACAGCTTCGGAAGCAACAACTTTCAAATCTTTAGAAATGGTTCTTAAATAATCGCCAGCAGCTATTGTTCCAGCAGAACCAGTTGCACTAACAAAACCACTTAAACGCTGATTATCAGTTTTAATTTGGTTAAAAAGTTGCTCAATTGTATAGCCAGTAATTTCATAGTGCCAAATTGAGTTTCCAAATTGGTCAAATTGGTTAAAAATTAAGTATTTATCACTTTCGGCAACCAATTCGTGACATTTATCATAAATTTCTTTTACGTTGCTTTCACAACCAGGAGTTGCATAAACTTCATCGGTTCTTTCACGCAACCAATCAAACCGTTCTTTGCTCATTTCTTCTGGAAGAATTGCAACAGAATGCACGCCTAAAAGATTGGAATTAAAAACTCCACCTCGACAATAATTACCTGTTGAGGGCCAAACTGCTTTGTGATAATCAGGATTAAATCTTCCAGTAACCAAATAAGGAGCTAAACATCCATAAGTTGCTCCAACTTTATGTGCACCCGTTGGAAAGTATTTTCCGACTAATCCAATAACTCGTGCTTTAATTCCAGTTATTTCTTTTGGAATTTCAAGAAAATTGATATCACCAATTCCACCAGTTTGCGGGTCATTTCTCCAGTTAATTCTAAATAAATTTAGTGGATGAAGTTCTTGTATATCAACACTTTTAAGTTCATTTTGAATATTATCAGAGATATTATTCGGATGTTTTAGTTGGTTAAAAGTCGGTAAAAGAATTTTCTTTTCTTTACATCGTTCAACAGTTTTTGTTAAAAAATCTTCATTTTCAATATTCCATTTCCAGTTCATTCAATAACCTCAGTATCGTTCAAAAAATTGGGGATGCAATATACAATAAATTATTTATAAAACGATTATTTTTGTATAAAAATCGATAATATGTACTAAAAATTATTTGTCAATTGTTTAAAATTTATGTTGTTTCTTAATCTTTTTTTTTTAAAATTAGCTATTAAGTTATTTCACTAATTATCATAACTAATCATAAACTTTAGGAGGTACTATGATTAAAAAACTAATGGTTGTATTGGCGTTAGTAGCGCTATTTGCTTCTGTTACTAATGCACAATGGACCGATATGGGTGCATTCCCAGATACCAGTTTTACTGGAAGTACTCACGGTATAGCTGTTGACCCAGACGGAAAAGTTTGGTGGACAAGCTACTACAAATCAATTCCTTGGATTACTGCAACAGATACTATTGCAACAAATGGTATTTTTGTATTCAATGCAGATGGAACCGAAGCTGATTTTTCTCCAATTGTAACAGTTGCAACTGGTGGTGGTTTTGTTGTTGATACACTTATTTCTTCTGGTGCAAGAGGTCTTGCTGCTGATCATGAAGGTAATATTATTTATGTTCAAAGTGGTAAAATATTTAAAATTGATTACAAAACTGGCGAAGGTTTAGCTCGTCATGATATTACCGAAGTAGGTTCTTCTCCAACTGGACCTGGAATTTCTTCTGATGGTACTATCTTTGTTGGACCAGTTGTTGGTGGCGGAACTACTCAAATTGCAATGTATGACACAGATCTTAACTACGTTGGTAGTGCAGTTTCTGCTCCTCCTGCAATTAGCAGATGTTTAGAAGTTTCTCCAGACGGACTTGAAATTTATTGGACTCCATTTACTGGAACTCAAATGTACATTTACAAACGTGCTGATGAATTTTCTTCATTTGAATTAGCTGATACAGCTCTTGCTGGAATGTCAATTGAATCTGTTCGTTTTAATCCTTCTACTGGTTATTTATGGGTTTCTAGTGATTCTCGTAAAACTACCTATACTTCAACAAAATGGTTTGCTTACGATACAGATAGCAAAGCTTTAGTTGATAGTTTCACTTATACTCCAAAAGTTCCTGGCGTAGCTGATATTTATCCTCGCGGTTTAGCTTTTACTGCTGATGGTATGACTGCTTATGTTGGTACTTTTTCACAAGTTCAATACGGTATTAACAAATTTGTTTCTGGAACACCTAGCCCTGTAGCAATTACTTTTGAAGTTAACATGTCAGTTCAAGTTGATAAAGGAAACTTTGATGCTGCAACTGGTGCAATGACTTTAGCTGGAACTATGAATGGTTGGAATGCTGCTGCAAATCCAATGTTAGATGCTGATGGCGACAAAATTTATTCTGTTACTCTTGATTTAACACCTGGCGATGCGCATAATTTCAAATTTGTTATGAATGGAAGTGGATGGGAATCAATTCCTGATAGAGCATACACAGTTCCAAGTTCTGCATCTACTTTTAGTGCTTATTTTGATAATGATGATGGTAGCACACAAACAACTGAAATTGCTATTTCTTTCCAAGTTAATATGGAATTAGAAATTGCTGCACAACGATTTAACCCTGCTACAGACACTTTGTCTGCAAGAGGTTCTTTCAATGGTTGGTCAGATGTTACAATGCTTCAAGCTTCAGCAACAGACCCTAACATTTATGAAGGTTCCGCACAATATGATTCATTTGCTGGCGATGTAATTTTTTACAAATATGCTTATACATCTGCTAATGGAACAAATTGGGAAACCAATCCTCCAACAGGTTCTGGAAACTACGAACAAACTGTATCTGCTGATGACATTACAAATCTTTATACTTTAATTCCATTACGTGGATATAACAATGCTACTTTAGATATTGTTGTTAATCAAGGTTCTGTTATTAGATTTGAAGTTGACATGACTGGTGCAAAAAATGGTAGTGGTGTTGCTTTCCCATCTATCGATAATGTATTCTTAGCTGGTGGAAATCCTCCATTAGCATGGCCTGGTGGCGGTTGGCCTGATACAGATGAAAGTTTAGTTATCTTCCTAAACGATTCTGGTACAGATGGCGACTTAGTTGCTGGTGACAATAAATGGTCAAAAAGTGTTGAATTCCCAATTTATTCACCATTTGATATTGAATATAAATATGGTGCAAACTGGGGATTAGCTTCAAATCTTGGCGCAAATGATAATGAAGGTGGCGTTGGTGCAAATCATCACGTAACATTATTCAAATCATTCTGGTCAGGTGATGCTATTGACGTATTTGGCTCTATGAGCACAAAACCAGTTGTAAACGGTGTTGAACCATTGGATAATGGTATTCCATCAGTTTATGAGTTAGGACAAAACTATCCAAACCCATTTAACCCATCTACAACTATTAATTTCTCTATTCCAGAATCTGGATTAGTTACAATGAAAATATTCAACATTCTTGGACAAGAAGTTGCTGAATTAGTAAACGATGTAAAATCTGCTGGTAATTATAATGTATCTTTTGATGCATCTAACTTAACAAGTGGTATGTATATTTACAAAATTCAAGCTGGTAACTTCTCAGCTACAAGAAAAATGATGTTACTAAAATAATTTGTTTTAGTTAATATAATTTTCAGAAACCCAGTCATTTTTGGCTGGGTTTTTTTATTTTAAACACACTATTTCATTAAATCTCATATACATTCTTTTCCAAAATTTCATTAAATTGTTTTATCATTAAAAAATATTTTAGGATAAAAAATGAATTATCTAAAGAAAATAATGTTTCTTTCCATCTTAGTTTTTTCTAACCTTATGGCACAAACTGTACCAGTAACTTTGCATTATAAACCAATAATCACTGATTATACCACTTTGAGATTAGTCGGCAATTTTAATGGTTGGAATAATAATGACGATAATTTAGTTATGACCGACACTGACGGCGATGGAGTTTATGAAATTACAGTAGATTTTACCACTGGAATTGAACACATGTATAAGTTTGTATTTGATGCAAACTGGTCCTTTGCATGGAACGACCCCGATAATCCAGATATTAAAATAACTGATAATAATAACTCAGTCCTAAATGTTAAAAACCCATTTATTACATATTTATTACCTCGTGGCAAAAATACTGCTGGTGAAATGTATGTTGATACTACTATTGCTGGCGAACCAATTAGAGCAATTTTTGCTTTTACACCAGATAACCCGTTAAATCTTAGTACTTTAATTGTAAGAATTGATGGCGTGGCAATTACAAATCCATCCCAATATTATAATGCCGCTAAAAAGGAATTTTCCTATCAACCTCCTGTTCCATTAGCAACTGGCGATCACACAATTATCGTTTCAGTTAATGCAACTGTTGGTTCAGTGATGAAAATTTCTACATTTTCTCGTAAACCTGGTGAAAAAATATATAAATCCCCCGTGGATTTTTATTTTGATGAATTCAACACCGGTTCATCCGTTTTGCAAAACATTACTTCATCGTCCGTTGTTGGGGAGTTTAACAATTGGAATGAATCTTTTGATAAAATGAATGATGATAATAACGATGGATTGTGGGAAGTTACTTCATTTCTTGAAAAAGGTGATTACGAATATAAATTTAAGTTAAATCAGTCAATTTGGGTAAATGACCCAGATGAACCAAGTTTCAGCGGTATAAATGACAATAATATAGTTTCCGTTTCTGTCGATTCCATTCCATCAATTAAATTATTGTCTCCAAATGAAAGTTCCGTTTTTACAACCAATCCAGCTGAAGTACTTTTTAAAGCTCTTTTAAGACCAGGTGCAAAATCGACCGTTGACGAATCATCAATAATTGTAAAATTAAATGATTCTCCAGTATCTTCATCCTTTAACGCCGATAGCGGTTTTGTTGTCGCTTCCGTTCAGCTAACTAAGGAAGGAAGTAATCAAGTTAGTGTTGAGTTTACAAATACGGATGGTTTATCAAAAACAGAAGTTTATTCTTATGGAATATTTACGGGGCAGACTGGTTTTTATTTTGCTGATGCAATTAATGATGAACCTTATTCATATCCTTCGGGCGTAACAAGTGGAAGTTGTGATATAACTTCACTTCTTATAGATGAATCAAATTCACACGATTCGCTCAAGTTTTTGATTGAAATGCAGGATATTACAGACAGAACGCGACTTGGTTTATTAATTACAAATCCAGTTTCAACAACTGCTTCTGCTCCACTTGGATTAGATATTACAACTGAAGATTGGCAAAATGCTGGCGTTTTTGTTCCAATTGGCAAGCCAGGTAATGCATTTGAAAATACAACAAGCGAAAACATATTTTGGGAAGGTCGCGACCCAGTTGTTTACGGAAATCATAAATTATCAGTAAATACAAATGCCGATATTAGCAACAACTTTGAATTTACAATTAGTGTTGCTTATTTAGATAGCATTCTTGGAAGTTGGACTAGAGAGCGTAATTTTTATTTGTTTTCTTATTTGGCTAACGAAGATATGAGTGGAAATAGTTTTGAAGTTACTTCAGCTGTTGGTGGAAGTGATAGAACCGAAGACCCCGATATTTATGACGCTGTATTTTTCAGAAGCGGTTTTTGGCAAGATAGAGTGCTTTCTAACTTTATTCCAGCCGGCGATAAAATGGGACCACGTTATGTTTCGCTAAATGGTTTTGGTCGTGGAAAAATATCTTTTTCTGCTGTCGATATTTCTGATAGTTTATCAACTTATGGACCAGCAATCAATTTTTACACTCCATCTGTTACATTTTGGTATCCTAATGTTAATGTAAAAGGTGAATTAAGTGACGTTAATATTATGACTGCTATTTTTTCTTTTAATGGAATTGAATCGAACATACCAGTTGTAAATGGATTATTTGATGTTCCTGTTGTTCTTAGCGAAGGAGAAAATGTAATTTTTATAAAGGCAAGTGATGATGATGGATTTGAGTCTACTTCCAAAAACTTGTATTTAAGTTATGAAAAGAATCACGAACCAACTGTAAAAATAAATGCGTCAATTTCTGGTAGAAAAGTTACTTTAATTGCTGAAGCTGCTTCACCAGACACATTAAATTTGACATATTTATGGACTGATGACGACAGTAAAAATCCAGCAAATCTTTTTACTACTCTATCTGAAAAAGTTATCGAATTCACACTTCCAGAAGTAGAAGGTGAATATTATATTGACTTAAAAGTGACTGATAGCAATTTACGATTTGCAAATGCACGAGAATTGATTATTGCAAAAAATGATTCTGTCTTTGAAACTGAAATTAATGACCACGCAGCTTGGATTGATAAAGCAATAGTTTATGAAATTTATCCTCGTTCATATAGCTCAACTGGGGATTTTGCGGGAATTCAAAACAAAATTCCAGAAATGCTCTCTTTAGGAATTAACACAATTTGGTTAATGCCAATATACACTGGACCAACTTTACATGGATATGAAATTACCGATTATTTTGGTTTTGAAGAGGATTTTGGCAACGCTGAAGATTTCAAAAACTTAGTTGATGCTCTGCACAATGCTGGAATTAAAGTAATTTTAGATTTTGTGGTAAATCACACTTCAATTCAACATCCTTTTATGCAAAATGTATTAGAATATGGCGAACATTCGCCTTGGGCTGATTTTTACATTTGGGATGGAGAAGCAGGTAATTCCAATTACGAATATTATTTCGATTGGGGTAGCTTGCCAAATCTTAATCATAAAAACAAAGATGTTCGTGATTATTTTATTAAAGCTGCTCTTTATTGGGTTAATGAGTTTGATATTGATGGTTATCGCTGTGATGTTGCTTGGGGTGTTGAAGAACGAAATGCCGATTTTTGGCAAGAATGGCGTGCAGCTCTTAAAAATGTTAAACCTGAATTATTTTTAGAAGCTGAAGCATCTTCTGGCGACCCAGTTTTTTACGAAAACAGATTTGATACCGCAAATGATTGGGATTTGAGAAACAAATTAATTAACACAACAAATGGAATGCTATCAATCAACGATTTTAATGCCGAAATGCTGAAAATCTATCCAGATTACGCTCGTCCATTTAAATTTGTTGAAAATCACGATGAAGTTCGTGTGGCTTCTTCTCACGATACACAAAGATCAAAATTGATGCACACCGTTTTGTTTACTGCAAATGGAGTTCCTCTAATTTATTCTGGCGGTGAAGTTGGCGAAGAAACAAACAGAGGCTTAATAGATTGGAGCGACCCTGATGGAATAAAACCATATTTCAAATCATTGGTTAAAATTAGAAATAAATATTTGGCAAATCCAACATTAAGCAGAATTACAAATTCTTACCCTGAAAAAACTTATACTTACACTTCACAAAGTGATAGTAATCTTCTGATTACACACGTTAATTTTAGCAGTTTGGACGTTACTCAAAATGTATATATTGAGAGAAATCAACTTCCAAATGATGGTGTAAGCACTTATTATTTAACAAATTTGTTTAATGGAAATGTTAGAACAATTGCACCGACCGAAACTACTGTTTCACTTGATACTTTAGATGGTTATGAGGCAGTTATTTACTATTTTGGAACAAAGCCGCAAACGGTTGACGTAAAAAATGATGATAATTTAATTATTAGTGATTATAAACTAAGTCAAAATTATCCAAATCCATTTAATCCAAGTTCTAAAATTCAGTATCAAATTCCAGAATCGGGCTTAGTTACAATTAAAATTTATGATATTTTAGGAAGAGAAGTTGCAACTCTTGTAAACACATTTAAAGCTGCTGGTAAATATGATGTTACTTTAAATGCTTCAAATCTTTCAAGTGGAATTTATTTTTACACAATGAAAGCTGGGAAGTATTTTAATACTAAAAAATTGGTTTTATTAAAATAGTTGTTGAATCAAATTTAAATAACAAATGCCACTTCATTATGGAGTGGCTTTTTTTATTTTTTCAATTATTTTCTAAATCATTTCTTATTTTACCCCCTACAATTTTATAAATTTAAACAATTGGCAATTTGTTTGGTGCTACTAATTCGATATTTGATTGCAAGTGTTTTACTTTTCCTTACATCTCTGCATGCTGAGGATAGTAAAATAATTCAACTTTCTAATTGGCAATACATTTCTTTCCCAAATGAAAACGATTCAATACTTTCTAATAATCAAAAAATAAATTGGCTGGATATAGAAAGTCCAAGTAAGTTAAACACTAAAAGTGGTGAAATAATTCTTCTTAAAACATCAATCCCTGAACAATTTGATAATAACTCAGCTTTGTATATTGGACAAGTAACGTACCCAATGAAAGTTTTTCTGAATGGAAAAATGATATACAAAATAGGTAGCTTTGAATCTACTTCTAATAAATATATTAGATGGAATCAAGTGGTAATTGATCTTCCAAGATATAAAAAGAATTCTGAGCTTATTTTCGAAGTAAAGATTGGTAAGGAATTTAACGGCTTATTTGAGAAAATTCTTTTGGGTTCGTCAATGTCTATATTGAGTTTTCTCTTAAAATCCGACTTGTTCATTATCATATTTCTTGCATTCTCAATCTTCACCGGAATTGTGACTTGGTTATTTTATTATTTTGTAAATAAAACTCGCCTGATGTTTGCTTTTACGATGTTTTTATTTTCAGTTGCCATTTTATTGGCTGTAAATCTTTCAATTGTGCAGCTATTAATTCATTTACCAATTATTTTTTTGCATCTCAACTACATTATGCTAGGGCTTGCATTCATTTTTATTTTTATCATTGTTGAAGAAGTTGTTATTCCCAATTATAAAAAGTGGATAAATTTAATTTGGAAAATAAGGATCGTCATTCTTCTCATTACAATTTTACTGCTCAGTTTTACTGACCTTGTCTATTTCGGTGTAGTTAAATACGTGACGATTTACACTGTTTTGAGTTTTATAGTGGCACTTGTTCTGTTGTATTTAAGCGCTTCAAAAAGATTGTATGAAAGTAAAGTTTTGTTCGTCGGAATTCTTGGAATAGTGTTTTCCACGTTATTGGAAATATTAATTTTTTACATCAAAGGTGTAATAAACACAACATTTGGTTATAAAATTATTGCAATTCCATTTGGTGTAATGATGTTTGTGGTTTCAATAATTTGGTTGGGAATATACAACGTTCTAAAAACTAAAAGAGAAAAGGAAGAAAGTCAGCGATTAGCTTTTGAATTGATGCAGAAAGAAAACATTGCAAGACAGCAATTCTCTACTAAGTTGATTGAATCAGAAGAGAAAGAGAGAAACAGAATAGCTCTTGAGTTGCACGATTCTATAGGTCAAAAATTGCTGATAATGAAAAACATGATTTATTCTTTGTCGGAAAATTTTTCAGAAAGAACTACCAAAGAATCTCTAAACACGCTGAATAATATTACAACTGAAAGCATTGGAGAAATAAGAGTAATTACAAGTAAGTTACATCCACCAATTTTATCCAAAGTGGGATTGACATCGGCAATTGAATCGATAATTGAAAATGTTGATAAATCATCGGAAATAAATTTTAATTTCTTCATTGATGAAATTGATGGACTTTTCCCGAAAGAGCGTGAAATTAATTTTTATAGAATTGTACAGGAAAGTATAAACAATATCATCAAACATTCTAAAGCAAGTGAAGCGTTTGTGAAAATATTTCGTGAAAACAATTCAATTCTGCTTGAAGTAAAAGACAATGGTTGTGGAATTGAGCATAATACTTCCAAAGAAAATGGAATTGGCATAGTGGGAATGAAAGAAAGAGCTATTATTTTAGGCTCAGAAATTAATATATTTTCAGATAAGTCCGGCACAACAATTAAAATGGAATATAAAATTAACAAAGAATAAATGAACACGAATAACGAAAAAATATCAATATTAATTGCAGACGATCATCCTATGTTTCGTTCCGGCGTAAGAACAGAACTTGAAAAGGATAAAGAGTTGATTGTAATTGCAGAAACCGGTAACGGAAAAGAAGCATATGATTTAATAACCAAATTGCAACCGGATATTGCTTTACTTGATATCCAAATGCCGGAATTAAATGGAATAGAGATCACTACAAAATTGAAAACAGTAAATTCTGTAACTAAAGTAATTCTATTAACAATGTACAATGAAAAAAGTGTTTTCTTAAAAGCCGTCGGTGAGGGAGTATCCGGATATTTATTAAAAGATGATGCAATAGCAGATGTTATTATTGCAGTAAAGGAAGTTGCCTCCGGAAAAGAATTTATAAGTAAAAGTCTTGTAGGAATACTTCTTGATAAAGTTAAAACTTATTCAACAAATGAAAACCTAAAACCACCAATTTCGCAATTAACATCAGTCGAGAAGAAACTTTTACTTTTAATATCAGATCTAAAAACGAATGATGAACTTGCCGATTTGTTATTTATTTCAAAAAGGACAATTGAAAATTATAAGGTTAACTTAGCACGAAAACTTGAACTTAACAGTGCTAGAGATTTGTTGAAATTTTCTGTAAAATATAAACAACTGCTAATTAAAGGCTAATTAACTTCACTAAAACTTCAAAAAGTGAGAAAACTCATCATAGTATTTGGGTATTCTCACTACCCACTCTACTTATCTTTAACTATTTTTACTCCCATCTAACTGCTAAACAAACTATTAGAAAATAGCAAAAGGTCACTAACATTTTAAGCAAAGGTATACTTATGAAAAAAGTTTTACTTCTTGTTATTTTAATTTCAATTCAACTTTTTCCTCAAACAGCGCCATCCAACTACGCGGGCAAGGGTAGTGTCTTAGAAGGTAATTTGTCATTTTTTTGATTAAATCGGCAATATGTTGAGCATTAACAAGTTATACATTAATTAATAAATTTAGGTATGCTATGAAAAAAATATTTTTACTTACTTTTCTCTTATTCAATATTACAAATTTATTTTCCCAAAGTTGGTCTGAAATAACTGAAGCTTTTGCTTCAGACAAAGCTGTGGGAGATGGTTATGGTAATTCCGTAGCAATCTCAGGTGCATACGCAGTAGTTGGTGCACCTTCGGAATCAGAAGATGCTGCTGGAGAGAATTCATTGTCCTATGCCGGATCAGCTTATATTTATAAATACAACGGATCAAACTGGGTTCAACAGCAAAAAATTGTTGCATCAGATCGGGCAGTAGATGATAGCTTTGGTAATTCAGTCTCAATCTCAGGTGATTATATAATAGTGGGGGCACTCTTTAAAGCAGGATCTGGTGCTGCTTATATATTTGTCCGAAGCGGTGAAACATGGACAGAGCAGCAAAAGATAGTAGCTTTAGACAATGCCACAAACGATGATTTTGGTAGTTCTGTTTCAATTTCGGGTGATTATGCGATTGTTAGTGCACCTTGGGAATCAGAAGATGCTGATGGAGCTAATTCATTGTCCAGCGCCGGATCAGCTTATATATATAAATACAACGGATCAAACTGGGTTCAACAGCAAAAAATTGTTGCATCAGATCGGGCAGTAGATGATAGCTTTGGTATTTCAGTCTCAATTTCGGGCGATTATGCGATTGTTGGTGCGGATCGAGAAGCTGAAGATGCAAATGGCAACAATACTCTACAATATGCGGGTTCTGCTTATATCTTTGTCCAAAGCGGTGAAACATGGACACAGCAGCAAAAGATAGTAGCTTCAGACCGTGCATCTGGAATGGGTTTTGGTTGTTCCGTTTCTATATCCGGCGATGATGCTATAATTGGTGCAGAGGATGAAGGGGCTGGATCAGCTTATGTTTTTGTAAGAGATGTTTCTGGCTGGACTCAGCAACAGGAAATCGTTCCATCAGACCGAAATTTGGCGATACAAGATTATTTTGGTTGTTCCGTCTCAATCTCAGGCAACTATGCAATTATTGGGGCAGAGGTTGACGAAAAGGATGCATTGGGTGATAACACGGGAATGTATGCTGCCGGCTCAGCGTATGTATTTTTGCGTAGTGGTTCAACATGGACAGAACAGCAAAAAATTGTCGCATCTGATCGTATAGCGGATGACTATTTTGGTTGTTCAGTTGCAATATCAGGTAATTACATAATAGTTGGTGCAAATCAGGATAGAGAGGGTGGAACTGGAGCGGCATATATATATGGTAATATTGAAGAACTGCCTGTAGAACTTACTTCATTTACTGCTTCTATACTAAATAATTCTGTTACTTTGAATTGGCAAACAGCAACGGAAGTAAATAATTATGGTTTTGAAGTAGAAAGATGTGAAATGTCAAATGTAAAAAGTGAAACTTGGGAAAAAGTTGGTTTTGTGGAAGGACATGGGAATAGTAATTCACCAAAAGATTATTCATATACAGATAACCTACTTAACCCCAGCTTTAACCTAAATTACAGGCTGAAACAAATAGATACAGACGGAAAATTTAATTGTTCTGAAGTAATTGAAATAAATATAGAAAATCTTCCAAAGAAATATGAATTGTCTCAGAACTTTCCAAATCCATTTAACCCAAGCACGGTAATAAGTTATAGTTTGCCAAAAGCGAGTGATGTGCATTTAGAAATTTATAATATGCTTGGGCAAGAAGTAGCAACATTGGTAAACCAAAAACAAAATGCTGGCAGATATAATGTAGAATTTAATGCAGATAATCTTGCAAGCGGAATTTACTTTTACTCCATTAGAACTGAAGGATTTTCCTCAATAAAGAAAATGATGCTCCTTAAGTAGAAATAACTTAAATAAATTAAATTAGCGTCGAGGATAGAAATTTTCTCGACGCTATATTTTAGGAAGACTTAAATAACTAATTAAAACTCACCGTAAAAGTTGACCCAACATTTTTTTCGCTTTTTACTTCAATTTTGGCATTATTTAGTTCGCAATATCTTTTTACAAGTGCTAATCCAATTCCATTTCCGTCATATTTTCGTGTATAACCCATTTCTTCTTGCGAAAATGGTTGAAATATTTTAGTTAAATATTCCCTGTCTATTCCAATTCCAGAATCCTTAATTTCTACCACCAAGTTACTATTTTCATTTTTTGAAAGTCTCATAGAAACTTCGCCTTGATTAGTATATTTTATTGCGTTATCCAATAATTGCACAAATATTTGATTTACTGTGTAAAAATCGGCAATAATTTCTGTTTCCAATGTTTGACATAAAATACTTAGTTTAATATTCTTCTTTTCAGCTAAAAGTTTATTGTCAACAATTAGTTTTACTAAAATATCGGAATAAAGATTAAATTTAATTGGATTTGTTTCATAAGTCCCTGCCTGAACTTCTGACAAATTAATTAGTAAATCAACTGTTCTAATAATTCTATTTCCAGCCCTATCAATTATATCAAAACTTACAATTTGGTCATTATTTGCACCTTTTTCAAAATCGTAGCGTAAAAGAGACGACATACTAACAATAGCATTAATTGGAGTGCGAATTTCGTGCGACATTTGGGCAAGAAAAATTGATTTCATTTTATCAGCATTTTCAGCTTTCTCTTTCGCTTTTATCAATTCTGAAGTTCGCTCATCAACCCTTTTTTCTAAATCGAGATTATTTTTAATGATTTCATCTTTTTGCAATTCCAAAAGATGATAAATAAAAAATTCATTTCGTCTATAAAATTCAATCGAGTAGCCGGCAATCATACTAAACAAAAGTGTTGAGATAAAAAAGAAATTATTGTTTATAAACATTTTCCATGGGATATTCATCTGAATGGAAACAATTTCATAAATTATTACCAACAACCAAGTTATCAAAGTTGCCCATCTAAATTCGAGCCCAACAAAAGTGTAAGTAAATATAAAAACTAGAATTAATCCTGCATAATAAAACGAATTAACTGCTAAACCACCGAGTATTATCATTGCAATAATTCCACTTCCAGCAACAAAGATTGAAACCAAAAGAATCAGTTGCATATATTTATCAAAATATTCTTTCGTGCTCAAAAATAAGGTAACGAAAAGACAAGGAACAACTATTCCCAGTCGGATAAAAATGAACTTGCCAGCTAATTCGGGAACAAATACTATATCTAAAAATGCAAATAATGAATAAAACAGAATTGCAATAAAATGTGAACCTTGTGCTTGCCTGCGAAATGTAGTTCCAAAAAATTTGTGATACTCCTTTTCTAAATGAGAGTGCTTGCCCCTAAATTTTAATGTAAAGAGATTTAACTCAGGAAGAGGATTATTGTAATTTGAAGAAAGAAATAATGATTTTATAAAAATTTTTATCATATACATTTATGTTTAATAAAATATACTTTATCCTTTTTGAAGCGAGGGCAAAATAAAGCAATATTTTGAAGAATACAAGCGAAAGCAAAAATAAAAATAAAATTTGGATAACTACATTTAGCTATAAAAAAGCCCAATTCGCCGCGGCGAATTGGGCTTTATAATTTTCTAATTAACCGAACCTGGAATTGATATTGAAGCAATTCCATTAGGTCCACTTACACTAATGATTATTGTTGCTTCCGCGGGAGTAATTTCGTCAGCTTTTGAATCGGATAAAACAAAACTAAATGATGTGTTTCCAAATTGAACATCCGGCATTTGTACAGAAACATCACCAGCAATTTCGGCATCGCCAGAAGTAGCTAACGAAACAGTATATCCATTTCCAGGAGCAAGTGGATTTCCGAATTGATCCATTACAGTATAAGTAAATGTCTGTGAACCACCGTTTGGAATATTAAAACTTAAAGGCGATGCAGAAAGAACTGGAACACCTGAAAATAGTACGCGAGTTTGAGTTTTAATTGTTTGTTCACTTTCATCAATTGAACGTGCATGAACATAAAAGAATCCTGGTCCGTATGTTAAATCGTTTGGAAGTGGATTTCCAGAAAGAAGTGTTACTCCAGCAATTCCCTTTTCATCAGTTAAAGCAGAACCACCAACAACCGCTGCATCTGATGAAAAATAAACCACCGTTCCTGGTCGTACTGGATTTGTATATTTATCACCAACAAGAGCCGTAACTTCAACAACGCCAGCTAAAATATTATAATAAGCATAATTTAATTGGTCAGTTCCAACCGAAAAATGTGCTAAATCTGGTAGCCCGCCATGAATTGCAATATTTACTGGTTTTGAGATAATTTTATCACCATTATAATCTATTTCAGCAATAATTTGAACAGCTCCAGCAATAGTTCCACTTGTTAAATTAACAGTAACTTGACCTACATCGTTAGTACGAACAGTTCCAGGAGCTAATATTTCGCCACCACCAGGGGAAGCACCAAATCTAAAATTAACATAAACTGCGTGATCTAAATCTATTGGAAGTCCGCTTGAATCTTGAACTTCAAAAACAATTTTTGCAGTTTCGGGTGAACCGCTTTCAGTAACTCCAATTGCATCGAGTGTTTGCGAAACTAAAAATACAGAAGCAGGCTCACCAGCAATTTCTTCAAGCAAAGGTCTAAGTTGAATTGTTGGCATATTTGTAGCCTCGCCAGCAATAGCAACCACAGTAGTAGTATCGGCAAGAAAACTTGCTTTAACCGAAATAACTTTCAGTTCTTTTGTGCCTGTCATCGGAAAGTGAGCAGAAAAATTACCGTTTGCGTCAGTAATTGCAGTAGCTAAAGCAGAAGTATATTCATAAAATCGAACTTCGCAATCGGCAACATTTTCGCCAGTTTTGGAATTTATAATTTTTCCAGAAACAATTACCGAATCGGCAGAAGTTGTTAATGGTTTAAGATTTACGGAAAAATTTTGGTCTTCTGAAGTAGTTGTAACCGTAAAACTTTTTGAATAAACTGAATATCCATCTTTTAATACAGCTAAATCAAGAGTTTGAGTTTCGGAAAGAGTGATGTTTGTTGAAAAAAATCCGACACTATTTGTAGTTGCGGCAGTCAATTCCGTTGTTCCATCCAAAATGCGAACAACAGCATATTCAACAGGATACGAAGTGGTTGAATCTAAAACCGTTCCAGAAACGGCAATAGTAACTTCATCAGAAGTAGTAGGATTTTCTGTAACTTTACAACTTCCTATCACTAAAATTATTGCAAACAAACTTAGCAAAACTAATTTTTTCATTTTATTCTCATTCTTTAATAATTTTTCTGCTTTTCAAAAATAATCATTTCATAAATAAATTAACGAAATGAATTAAGTTATTCAACAAGTTTAAACAATTTGACACATCTATTTTCACTATATATTTTCAAAGGATTTTCACCTTTAAAATAGATTATTTTCGTAATAAATCAAACATTGTGCCTTTAGATAAATTGTTATTTTGCTCAAAATATTCAAGATAATTTACATTTAAAGGTAAATTTTACAGATTAGGTTTTTAGTTTTACCGATTTGAAATAAAATTCCCTCAATTTATTAATTAAAAAGCAAAATTATTCCAAGAACAATTTTTTTAGAAGTAGAAATTGCGGGAATTTTTAAGTCTTGTTTTATAATGATTAATTAAAAACCCACATTTAAATTGTGGGTTTTTAATTGCATGACTATTTTACTTTAGCAAATTACTTAAGTTGTTTTAGAAGTTCTTCAACAGCACGTTTTAACTGAGCATCGTTTCCAGTAGTTTTTGCGTCTGGTGCATTTTTAACAATAATATTTGGAACTGCTGGCACAAAATCCATATTTGAATCATCAGCTTTTGCGAACCAACCTCTTGAAGGCATTCTTACAGTTGAACCATCAATTAAATCTTTGGAACCTGTTGAAATTACCGCTCCAAAAGTTGGAACACCAACAAGAGTTCCTATTCCTAAATTTTTATATGCGTGAGAAAATATTTCGGCATTTGAATAACTATTTTGATTACAAATAGCAATTGAAGGTTTCATCCATGCAGCGTATGGAAGTCTTTCACCAGTTGGATAAAAGTTTCGGAATTTAGTTTTCTCTTTTTCCAAATTCTTTGCAGCACCACGAGGAATTGTATATGCGTGTTGTTTATAATTTAAGATTGTCATTAAATAATCTGTTGTCCAACCACCGCCGTTAAAACGGACATCAATAACAATTGCATCTTTGCCAGAACCAACCGCCGTAAACTCACGTTCAAATCGCTCAAAACTTTCCATTCCCATTTCTTGAATGTGCAAATATCCAATTTTACCATTTGACCATTTATCAACAAGTTTTCTGTTATTTTCTACCCATTCATCATAAAGTTGTTTTTCCAAATTTGATGTTGGACGAATTACAATCTCAAGTTCTTCACTATTTCGTTTAATGCTAAGTAGCACTTTTTCATCCGCAGTGTTGTTTAATAGCGAATAAAAATTGGTTTCCTTTTCAATTTTGCTTCCATTTACACTTGTTATAACATCACCGACCAGTAATTTGCTTTGTTCTCTATCAGCTGGCGAGTTTGGAACAACGTGATTAACTTTTACACCATTTTTAACCGCGATAATTTCAACACCAATCAAACCAGTTTTTTCTTTTTGAAGTTCAGTTCTGTCATTTGCATACCGCATTCCCATATGACTTGCGTTTAGCTCACCAAGCATAAAATTGTACATATCTTGGAAATCTTTTTGAGTAGATGCTTTTAGGCACATTGGTTTATATTTTTCTTTCAGTTTATTCCAATCATTATTGTGGAAATTTGGATCGTAAAATCCATCTCGCAACGCTCTCCAACTTTCTTCAAAAATTTGATTTAATTCTTCAGCAAAGTTAATTTCCATTTTTCCATTAAAAGGCAAAACTTCATCTTTTGCACCTTTAATATCCAAGCGAGAAAGTGTGCCTTTTGTAACAAAATAGATATATTTTGCTTCTTTATCCAAAGAAAGTGCGTTTGGACTTTTTCCACTCTTAGTAATTTCTTTAATATCCGTTCCATCAAAATTGATACTAAAAATGTCAGTTCCTTTGTTAGTTAAGCTTTTTGCAGTAAAATAGATGGTTTTTCCATCCTTTGAAAAAAGCACATTTGTTTCATCACCGCTAAGCGAAGTTACTCGCTGCAATCGTTCGTGAATTTTATTAACATCAATTGTAATTGGCTTCACTTCGGTGGAATCGCTTCCCTTTTTCTTTTTGGAAGATTTTGGAGCTTCTTCTGTGTCCCAATCCGATTTTGTTTTATCCCAATCCGCTTTATTTAACCAAGCGAACCAAACATCCACATCACTATTGCTACGTTGCGAAACAAATCCTAATTTTGAACCATCAGCACTCCAAACTGGCGAATAATCACCGCGTGGATGCATACTAACATTTACTGGTTTAACGCTATTATCAATTGGATGAATATAAATTTCGTCATTAAATTCTAAATCACTTAAGGAGTAAGCAATCCATTTGCTATCTGGCGACCACGAAATTCCTTCTGGAGTTGCCCATCCATCAAGCAAAACTGTTCCGTTGCTTAATTCACCTTCTTTTGAAATATCCTTAACTACAAGTTTTCCTCTTCCAATAAGATAAACTACTTTTTTGCCATCTGGCGAAATTATTGGATTTGATTCATCTTCATCACTTTTTGTTAAGCGAGTTATTTTGTGTTTCATACTTTTGAAAATGTTTGACTCCTTTTTATCCGATGAAACGAGTGAATATATATCATATTGCCCATCTCTATCGGAAGTAAAAATTAAAGTTGTGTCATTTACCCAAGCAACATTTTGATCTCTGTAAGGATTATTTGTGAGATTAAAAGTTAAACTTTTTTCTTTATCGTTTTCAGTTACAAAAATTTCGCCACGCACAATTTTTGCGGAATATTTGCTATTTGGTGAAATTGAATATTCGGTTAGTTCACTTGAATACGATTTACTAATAATTGGGTCAAATCTGTAATCGGAATCAATCTTAATCTCCACTTTTTGTGGAACGCCACTACCAATTTTTAATGTATAAATGTCGGTTTCAAATTCCATTGCTAAAGTTGATGCATCTTTGCTTATGTTAAAATAACGAGTTCCACTATCCTTAAAATTGGTTATTTGCTCAACTTCTTTAGTTGCATTTCCGTTATTATCAATTCCTATTTTATGAATATTATATTTGCCACTTCTGGCACTTATAAAATAAATTGTATTATCATCTGCCCAATGTGGATTAAAATCTTGAACTTCATTATCCGTAATTTGTGTAAATTCTTTCGATTCTGTGTTAAAAAGCCATAATTCAAAATCGGCGGAGCCATTGTATTTTTCGCGTTCTATTCTTCCCCAACCAGCTACAAAGACAATAAATTTGCCATTTGGTGATTTACTTGCCATGCTTCCAACTGCATCAATTGGTCTGTTTGGAGTTCCACCATTAACCGAAACGCTTCCAAATTCGCTATCCCATTCAATTTGTTGAAACAATCTATTAGTTGAAAAAAGTAAATTTTCATCGGATGTAAAATCAGTAATAATATCGTTTGCGGAATGATATGTTAATCTTTTTGGAAATCCACCATCTTTTGGCATTAGAAAAATATCATAATTCCCGAATCTGTTGCTCGAAAAAGCAATGTTTTTATCATCTTTACTCCAAAAGGGCCAGCCATCATAAGCTTCGTGGATGGTTAATCTTGTCGCCTTTCCTCCATTTGTTGAAACAGACCAAATATCACCTTGAAATGAAAAAGCAAGTAGCGAGCCATCGCTGTTTAATGCTGGATATCTTACAAATGGTGAATTTTCTGCTAATAGTTGAAGTGATAAAAGAATTGCGAAAAGTGAGGTAAATAATATTTTTATCTTCATAATTAATCCTATAAATTTGATTATTAATTGCTTTGTGTTTGACGTTTTAAGTCCGTTTTTGTTTTGCTTTAACAGCAAAATGATATGATTTTAAGCGTAATTTATCCAATTTTGGAAGTATCAATTCACTTTTCGGTAATCGACAATAAATTCGTCAATTAGCGAGTTTATGGTAACTTTTAGTTCTAAATCCAAATCCTCTTTGGAAGCAAAACCAACATCGTCACGTTCCCAAGTAATTGCACCATAATTTAGCACATTATTTCTTACAAGTTTTGCATCTTGTATAAATCTGATTATCACAGAATAAGCAAACAAGCCACTTTTTCCTTTTTCATCAACTTTAATATCAACTTCAATATTTGGGGCGCCATTTAATTTGCGAGCGTCAGAAAAATCGATTGCTTTTATTCCAGCACCTTTTAACGCTTTTTGAACAAATTTTTGAACTTCCGATTCCGTAATTTTTTTGTTCCATTTATCACCACCAAAATCCCAAACATAAATTCCAAATTTATCCAACTTGGAAATTGCTCGTAATTGGTGCATTTCATATTCATCAACTTTTTGTGCTAACAAAGTTGAGGAAAACATAATAAATAATCCCAAAAAGAGAAAAATACTGTCTTTTTTCAAAAAATAACTCCGTGATAATTGAAATAATATTAATAAATAGCTATTTATGCAAAAAGTAAATTGGACAAAAAAAGTACTTTTCCAACAACATACTATTTAATATGCAATTTACATTTTTCAACCCATTTTGTGAAGTGATTTATGAGTATTTTAGCAACTATGGAAAATAAAAAATATAAAATGTTAGCCAAAACTTTATTTGGCTTAGAAGAAGTTCTTGCAAACGAACTTAAAGCACTCGGTGCCGAATCAATTGTTATGCACAACAGAGCTGTTAGTTTTGTTGGAAATTTGGAAATAATGTATAAAGCTAATTATCTATCCAGAACTGCATTGCGAGTATTAAAACCCATAATGCAATTTGAGGCACAAACTCCAAAAGTGCTTTATAAAAACATTAAAAGATTTCCTTGGAAAGAGGTGTTTTCGCTAAAAGATACTTTTGCCATTGATACTGTAATTTCATCGGAGTTTTTTAAGCATTCCAAATTTGTTTCTCTAAAGGTTAAAGATGCAATTGTTGATTGTTTTAGAGATGAGTTTGGCGAGCGCCCTAATGTTGATGTTGATAACCCAAACATCAGAATTAATATCCATATTTTTAGCAATAATTGCACAATTTCGTTGGATAGCTCGGGCGAATCGTTACACAAACGTGGCTACAGAACTGCTTTAACTTCTGCCCCACTTAACGAGGCACTTGCTGCAGGAATGATTTTACTAAGCGAATGGGATAAAAATTCTGATTTTGTTGATGGAATGTGCGGCTCGGGAACACTTCCTATAGAAGCGGCATTAATTGCGTTAAATATTCCACCAGGATATTTACGTGAGAGTTATGGGTTTATGAATTGGAAGGATTTTGATTCAGAATTATGGCAATCTGTAAAAAGTGGAGTAATTTCTAAAACTGAATTGAATTTTAATATTATCGCATCTGATAAATCACCAGACGCAATTGCAGCTTCGGCACGAAATATTAAAAGTGCTAAGTTGTTAAAATACATTAAGTTGGAACAAAAATACTTTGACGAGCAAAAATCTAATTCTGGTTCTGGTGTCGTTGTAATAAATCCACCTTATGGCGAAAGATTGAATGAGGACAATTTAAATCAATTTTATACCGAAATTGGAAATACACTAAAAACTAACTTTGTTGGATTTGATGCGTGGATTTTAAGCGCAAGTAATTCATCAATGAAAAAAATTGGACTTAAAACTTCCAAAAGATTAACTCTTTTTAATGGTGCTTTGGAATGCAAATATTACAAATATGAACTTTATCAAGGTTCTAAAAAGAAGTATTTTGATGAGGATTAAATAATAATATTAACCTCTAGCAAAAGAGGTTAATATTATTGTAATTATTGTTAATTTAATAATTGAAGCAATTGTTGCGGTGCAAAGTTCATTTGGGAAAGTATTGAAATTCCAACATTGCTTGCAAGATTGCCTTTTGTTGCATTTAATTGTTCTTGTGCCATATCTGTATCAAATAATCTTGAAATTGATGATTGATTATTTGTTATTGATGACGTTAAAAAATCACTTTTATAATCTAGTGATTGTGTCAAGTTTCCTATTCTTCCTAGTGAATTTCTTACATTATCTGTTATTTCTGTTATATCACTCGCTGCAGATATTACTGTATCTGTGTCTGTATTCATTAAACCACCTGTAGAACCAGTACTTTCAATATTTAGATGTAATAGAGTTAAAAGATCAGCTCCAGAAGTCTGTTCAAAAGATATTATTTTTCTGTCATCTTTAGTTGTTAATGTGCCAGCAAAATAATCCCCGCTCACAAAGTTAAATGCAAGAGTCAAATTACCAGAGTTAACAGAATAAAGTTTAACTGCCGCACTGTTTAGAACTTCATCAGCCTCTGTGGAAAATTGAAAAGTTTCAAAACTATCATCATCATATGTTACTTTTACTTCTATATCTTGAGCAGTGCTTGAATATAGAGTATTTTTATCAAAAGCTTCACCAGTATAAGAATCAACACCCACAGCTTCACTACCATGCAAAGCATCTTTCAAAACATCGGCTTTAAGATAGTCATCACTTGCAAAATCAGTGGAAAAGTCGCTTCCTACATCAAATACTCCGCTACTCGCCAAAGCACTTCCATCTGCTTGAGCTAATAAATTTGTGTCGTTAAATTTTGTCGTTTTCATTATGGAATCAATTTCTGAAGCTATTGACCTAATATCATCTGCAATTGCATCTTTGCTTTTTGATGGATCTTGAGCATCGGCGTATTTTGCAGAAATCTGAATTAGCAAGTCATTTATCTGAAGTAATGCTGTTTCAGCAGTTGCTAAATAATCTTTTGCTGCAGAAGCATTATTTAGTTGCGATTTTTGAATCATAGTTTTTGATT
>Ga0074197_1001049_pt1 | contig 26506 bp, 21 predicted proteins | sample EPASupsiteSAE305_FD_64526 | JGI IMG/M metagenome (GOLD analysis project Ga0074197, IMG submission 64526) | Bioremediated contaminated groundwater microbial communities from EPA Superfund site, New Mexico - SAE3-05 reassembly with SPADES | ecosystem: Environmental > Aquatic > Deep subsurface >...
GAACTGCGTATGATCGGTGCCAATGTTACTACTGTGGCGGCCCAGGGGTTGGCGCTGGCAGAGGGCCAGAAGGACACGGCTGACCGGACCAAGGCAGCTGCCCGTCAGATCAGGCACTCGGTGGAAGAGGTGACCTCGTCGGTGGAGGGGCTTTCTGGCGCGGCCGGTACCAATGCCGCCTCTATTCAGCAGATGGTCTCCAGTACCGTTGAAATAAATCAATTGGTGGAGGAGCTGCTCCGTTCGGTTGAGCTGGTCAGTGATTCCATTGTCAGGATGGCCGGTGGCCAGAACGAGATCAATGCCAACGTGCAGCACCTGATGGAAAATGCTACCCGGACCACGGTGCTGGTGGCTGATATGGAACGTTCTGTGCGCCAGATTGAAGAGAGTGCCCAGGCCACGGCCCGTATCTCGTTTGATGTGCTGCGGGATGCAGAATTAGGTAATACCTCGGTTGAGAGTACCATCAGCGGTATTCATCAGATTCGCAGTGCTTCTCACACCGTACAGCAGGCCATCGGTAATCTCTCGGTGCATGCCGCCAGTATCGGTACTATTCTGCAGGTGATTGACGAGGTGACCGAGCAAACCAAACTGCTGGCCCTGAACGCGTCGATTATTGCGGCGCAGGCCGGGGAGCATGGCAAGGGCTTTGGGGTGGTGGCCCATGAGATTAAGGAACTGGCCCGCCGGACCACCGCTTCAACCCGTGAGATTGCCGAGATCGTCAACGGCGTTAAAGAGGAAACCGATAAAGCGGTTATGGCGATTACCCTTTCTGAACAGGCGGTGGTGGAAGGTGAGCAGCTTTCCCATCGTTCCGGCGAGGCGCTGCACAAGATCGTCAAAGGGGTTAAGATTGCGACAGAGCAGGTCAACGAGATCGCCTCAGCAACGGAACAGCATGCCCAGCAGGGAGAGAAGATGCGGTTGGCCATGGAGGAGATGGGGGCGATGGTTGAGCAGATTGTGCGTGCCTCCAGCCATCAGACCAGGGATGCAGAGGTGATCAACCAGGCGTCTGCAAGTATGCGTCAGCTGGCCACCAATGTGCATATCAATGCCCGCTCCCACAATGATGCCGGGTCTGCCATTGCCGATTCTACCGATACCATCGTCAGGATGATTGAAGAGATCAGGCGGGCCTGCATGGTGCAGCTTGAGGGTAGTGAACAGGTTGTGCATACGGCGGAAGAGATGGAAGAGGCGGCAACCGGTAACCTGAAAACCACCCGGGTAATGGAAGAGGCGGTCAGCGGTCTTTCCCGCCAGATCAAAAACCTTGAAAAGGAAATGGCAGGCTTTAAAACTTCGCCTTAATGGTGATTTCCAGCGATGAGAAGGCTAAAGTTCCTGTTAAGGACATACGAAAAGATAAGTAAGAGATTATTTTGGCACTGATTGGGTAGAGGAACTTTTGAAAGAAGGTGAGCTGGATGGCATTTGGTACCGTAGTAGCATTGTTCAAGGCAGGGAAGGTGTCTCTTGAAACGGCTGCTGATATGCTGGTACATAACCTCGGGTACAGTGACCGTGCCATAGCGTATGCCCTTCTAAATGCAGCGCGGAGTGCATGTTAAAAGATCCTCCGGGTTGGTGTCTAACGTAAAGCCCTGCATCCAATTTGGTTGCAGGGCTTTTGTGTGCATGGATCTTTGTTGGACGGCCTGTGGGGGGATCAGCTGTGTGAGGCTGCAGCTGTCAGCCGTTTCAGTTCTGCCATGAGCATGCCTATGTCAATCGGCTTTGGAATATGGGCATCAAAGCCTTGTCGCAAGAGTCTCGCCCGTTCGTCAGCCATTGCATGGGCGGTCAATGCAATAATGGGGATATGCCTGTCTGTGCCATATTCCTGTTCCCGAATAAGATGGGCCGCTTCATCGCCATCCATTACAGGCATCTGGATATCCATAAGAATGCAATCAAAGTGATTGTGGTTGATCTGATCAAGTACTTGCTGGCCGTTTTCCACCGTGGTGATCTTATGTCCGGCCCGGCTTAGAATTTTTGCAACGAATTCAGCATTAACCCTGTTGTCTTCTGCCAGTAGTATGGTGAGAGGCTGAAGCTCAGAAGAACTGCATGGTTCGCCATTTTTGGGCAAGGGTTCTGATGCCGACGGCTCAGGGATCCCATAGCTTAGCTCTACATAGAAGGTACTGCCGTGTCCTGCACGGCTTTCCGCCCAAATCCTGCCTCCCATTAATTCTGTTAATCTTCGGCAGATGGCAAGTCCAAGGCCACTTCCCCCGTATTTTCTGGCAAATGAATTGTCTGCCTGTTCAAAAGGAGTAAAGATTCGCTCAAGCTGGTGTGTTGTCATGCCGATCCCGGTGTCGGTAACCATAAGCCGGATTATGGCATGACGGTTTGAGACGTCCACCAGCTGGCAGGAGATGGTTATGCTGCCATGCTCGGTGAATTTAATTGCGTTACCGATAAGATTCAGCAGGATTTGACGCGTGCGCAGCTGGTCACCGTGCAGGATCTCCGGTACATCATCAGCGATGGTGATCTGAATAGACTGGTTCTTTTGCTGTATTTGGAATTGCTGGCTGGCAATCAGTTCTCTAATGCAGCAACGTAAGGAAAAGTCAGTTCTTTCTAGTTCCAGTTTGCCGGCTTCAACCTTGGAAAGATCAAGTATATCACTGATTAAACTTGTCAGTGTGATTGCCGATGCCTCAATGTTGGCAAGGTAGTGTTTCTGTTCTGCGGTAAGGTCTGTCGTGTGCAGCAGGTGGGCCATACCTATGATCCCGTTCATCGGGGTCCTGATTTCGTGGCTCATATTGGCAAGAAAAGAACTTTTGGCAGAATTGGCAATTTCCGCAGCTTCTTTTGCGATCTGAAGCTGTTGTTCTGCCTGTTTGCGTGTGGTTATGTCCAGAACACTCCAGACTGCTACAATCTCACCTGTAACAAGTTCCAGTCTGACCCCGTTAAAGACGCACCAGAAAATACTGCCATCCTTGCGGCGCCATGGATACTCTGCACTGAAATTGGTTTTGCTCTCAAATGCCTGTTCAAAGTTGGGAGCCCAGCTTTCATAGTGCTCTTTATCTACATGCAGGATCAATGTCGATTGGCCAACCAGTTCTGATTCTTCATAGCCGCCAAACATGTTACAGAAGTATCTGTTTACTCTGGTGATCTTTCGGTCAGATGAAACAATGACATGGGCTGAACTGTCATTTTCAAAGAGGGCCTGGAAATGATCCCTTTCCGCCTTCAGTGCCTGTTCAAACTGCTTTTTCTCGGAGATGTTTCTGATAACACCTAACAGCGAGACAATTTCACCGCTTTCATCCCGGAACGGCACGGCATGAATATCCAGCCAGGTGTCGGCACCTCTAAATCCTGAAATTTCAAACTCTAATGTCTTTGGTATGCCCTGGAAAACCTGCCCGGTAAGAAGTCTGAAGGCGTCCTGATAGGGGGGCTTTATCATGGAATAAAACGTCTGGCCTTTGACCTGCTCAAAGGAGTCTGCCTGCAGCATTGCTAATCCTGCCCTGCTTAACATCAAGAAACTGCTGTCGCGGTCAAGCAGCATGACACACTCTGGCTCTGTGTCGATTACTGTGTTTAAAAATCGCTCGCTTGCCGCCAGTGCCTTAAGGGTGCTGTCAAAATCCTGCTGGATTTTCTTCCTTTCAGTGATGTCGCGAGCTATGGCCAGTACGGAGGTCTTACCTTCATACGAAAAAAAGACGGAAACCATATCGACATAAACCGTTGAACCGTCTAGCCGGAGCAACTCTTCTTCAATTAAAGGGTTGTCGCCTGATGACCAGGCATTTTGTATCCTTTCAGCGACAAGGGTACGCATATCAGGATGAACAAAATCAAGGGCTCGTAATCCGTAAAGATCCTCAGGCTTTTCTGCACCTAAAAGAGTCGCTGCCGCCTGATTCATAAATACAAATTTGCCTTCACAATGAACGAAAATAGCATCTGGTGAAACTTCAACCACCCGGCGGTAACGATCTTCGCTTTCTGTAAGGGCTTTCTCAATGAGCTTTCGCTCTGAAATGTCCCAAGCGTATCCGACCATGCCTACCTGTTCTCCTTCAATAACGACAGGTGTTTGGTAGATGTCGAACCAGCGGTTTCCGCCATGGACAGGAAACTCTTTTTCTATATGAATCGGCGTGCTGTCGGTTATCACTGCATCTACTTCCGCAGAGACTTGATCGGCAAACAGTGGGGCGAAGAAATCGTGAATGGTTTTTCCAATAAGGAATTCAGGAGAGGTAAGGCCAAGGTATTCTGCTAATTTCTGGTTTGCTGCTAAATAGCGTCCTTCCCTGTCCTTCATCCATGCAGCAAAGGGGAAGTCGCTGAAAACGGTCTTTTGGAAATGGTCCTGTATCTTGTGGTTTTCCAAAACGTGACTCCCTCCAGATGATCAGGTTGCTAGCTCTCGCTTGCTGCCATTAGGAACTAGCTCTTGTTTTTTTGGGGTGGGTGGGGGGCATGAGATCTCTAAAACACTGGGACTAAGCATAGCATATCGATTGTGTTGGACAAGTTAAAAAAGAAAAAGCCCCTGATCTGTCAGGGGCTTTTAGTATGAAACCGGGTTGTACCGGATTGTGTGTTGGTGGCTGCTCAGGGAGCAGAACCCTATTTTCTGAGTGGATAGGGTGCGATACCAACATATTGAATTTATTTGACTAACCCTTTTGGGTTTCTGACTAGAACCTATGTCGGTGTACCAGCCGGTGTACTAAAAGTGTACTAAAATCTGTAACCACCTTAAATTAAAAATTAAATTCTGTACAGCACATCAATGTGAGTTCCAAAGTGGGATTTAAACAGAGCGATTTGAAATATCTTCGGTTACTCCCTAACAGATTTGCTTTTGCTTTTGTTCTGCCGTTGGTATAGGATACCAATATGAGCCCGAAGGCAACCTTAATCATCCACGATAAACAGGTAGATGAGCATGGAAACACGACGGAAATACGTTTGTGGCGAGTGCCTATTGATGATGAACGCAAGCACGGCATCAAGTATTCCTTGGTGTATATCTCTCAAGGTCAACGGATAGTTGGATATGATAACGAGCGTGGAAAGGGCGACCACAAGCATATAGAAGGCGTTGAGGCACCTTACCGTTTTACCGATCTCAGACGCTTGAAAGCAGATTTTTTAGAAGATGTCGCTCGGTGGAAGGGGAAAAATTATGGCAATCAAGGCTAAAAATATAACAATCGGTATACGTTCGCTTGATCAAGGGCTTGATAATTTTGTTGAAACTGCAGAAGCACTGTTAAAAGGTGAAGCAGTTAAAAAACAACGCGGTGTCTACTTTGAAAATTTGGACTCTTTTCGGAAAGTACTCACTGAAAAGCGAATGGCTTTATTGCATACAGTAAAGCAACACAAGCCAGACACGATACATGAACTAGCTCGTTTACTGGGTCGGGATATAAAAAATGTCAGCGATGATCTTAAATACCTTGCAGAACTTGGTTTAGTAACACTCGATAAAGCAGCAGAGGGTGGTACTCGAAAAGTAGCGCCTAGAGTGAAATATGAGAAAATTCGACTTGAGATAGCTATCTAGATTTAGCACGCAGTCAGCACAAAGTCTTAATAATTAGTGGTTTTATTGTATTTTAAGTTGTTTTCTTGATATAATAGTGCTTTAGTAACGCTTGAATATTACTAGTGTATTCAGTAATAAGTAACTCAGAAAAATTACCTTTATCTATAATCTGTAAAGCAATCTCTTTTTCGTTATCATTTAATTTATAAAAAGCTTTACGCCACTCACCAGTTGACCCGTTTCCTTTGAAATAAAAACGATAAAAGATATATTCCTCAGGCATGTAGAGTAAGTCAAAATATTCATCTTCATTTCGACCAAAAGCTTCCTCGAAGAAACTACGTCCTCTACCTACCTTGCCTTTTGTCGAGTTTAATATTGTCTGAATTGCGCGAATAAATTTTCTATTCCAGTGCTCCCCAAGATAGTCCCTGTTTTTAAAAAAACCTTTATCGTCGTTAATAGGGTTGTATTTCATGGGAAAAGAATAAATGTTTATATTGAGCTCTTCACATAATTCAATATTTATTTTTAGTCTCTGATATAGATCAACAGGTTTTTCGTCATAGTTGAAAAGTAAGTAATTAGACAAATTTGATATATTGTATTTTGCTGCCAATCGAATGGCATTAGAATATTGTTTTTCAAGACTCATGCTATCAAATGCAATACGAAGTGGCCGTATAGCAATTTCACTTATCTGCTTCATCTTCTCTTCAGTGAGAAGACGGGCATCTACACCTTGGTTGAAGTCTACATATCTAGTTTTTAAAGCATGGCGTGTAAATTTATTATAACTGTCTGATAAAAGATTATAACCTTCTAGTAATTGTTCTTTAGTCGCAAGGTACTTTTCTGTTATATCAAGATTTTTCATTATCTCTCGATAATTATCATAAGCATGTCCTTTAACTCTTTTTGACAAACCGACAAGCAATTTTTGAGTGAGACGTCTATAAGCGTAATCATTGATTCCCGTCTTTAAATTTTTAGCTGCTAAGTCCAGATCATTAGGTGTTTCAAACATAGCACCTTTTTCAAAACCAGCCTGTTTAATGTCTGCTATAATATCTTTAAAGCGATCAGACGCGAGTACGTTGTTGTCTAGTAATAAAAGATTACGTCTTGGCCCGTAAATTTCTTCAACAGCTTTAATCTTACTACTTACAGGCAAATACGGTTGAAACTCTGGTTCTAGTGTTGGCACCGCGCAAAATTTACATTTACGCTTACAGCCTCTTGTCATATAAGCATAGTAAGCATCTGACTCAGGATATTCGTAATCTATTTCCTCCAGTATTGAGTAGTCAAGCGAGAGTCTATCTACAATAATGTTATTATCACTGTCTAGCATTTGAGGCTTATCTAATAAACCACAAATAGGTTTTATACCCGTTTCTTTTACAAGCTCTTTTGAGGCTACAGTCGCAGCTATACCACCAACAAACAATTGAGAAATGTCTTTTACTAAGTACTTAGAGTATTCAATAGTATCAACAGTTACCTTCCAATAAAATGTAAATAGAGTAGTTATATAAATTCTGTCCCATTTAAGTTCGTCAGGAATTTCACGTCGCCTATATAAACGATGGTAATATTTAATCCATTCAATAAGTGAAGCTTTGAACGGATTATTTATAAATAAATCCTCGTTTACTTTGATATTATTCTTTTTAATGATTTGTAAGAGATCATTAAAAAAAGTGTTCCAAGGAGTGCTAGGATCAATTATGTAAAATCTTGAAACGATACATTCAGTGAAAATTTCTAGAACTAAATCATTCAGCACACCTTTGAAAAAACGCACGGAATCGCCGCGATCACGATGGTAAGTCGCTATTTTCATCAAACCAATTGGGGGGTATTTGTTTTTGTAATTTGGTTCTAAAAGAAGGATACGGCGATTCATTTGAATCTTTCTTCTATCTTCAAGATGAGGTTATGGGCGAGGTCTGGAGTCAGCACATTTATAACAACCTCATAAATATCCGAGACAATTTTTCTTTCTTTCTTTGATAGTTTAGACAACTTATCTGTCTGCCATATAGGCTTTTGTATTTTAATTAGCTTATTTTGCTCCTCATTTTTAGGTTTTTCTCCTACAACGTTCTTGTAGATTTTTTCTAGAGCGGAGTTGTTCTTTGCTTTATCTTTAATTTTACTTAAATCTTTTATAGCCTTTTCAACCTCTTCCTTGCTTCGTTCTACTCTGGTTAAAAGCTCATTATGTTCATTTTTGCTAACAAAACCGTTAACCGTCTTTTTACTTAACTCCTTCTGAAGTTCATCATGTTTGTCAAACTTCTTCATAGCAGCGTTTATTTTTGAAGCATCATGAGTTAATCGATAAAGGTTAGTGTTAAAGAAGACACTTAACTCTTCATTGAAAACTTGCAGCGCATCATTTTCATCAAAATAATCACGGCGACCATTAGGAATAAGTCTCGGATTTACAGCGTGAAGTTCTCCTACAAAATAAAAATGGAATCTTCGGTCATTCCAAAGATTTTGTAGAGCGTCAGATTCTCCAATTTGGATGTTACCTTTACGCAAGCGAATACCACGAACGATGTTACATGATGGGATTTGCTGCAAAACGCTCGTAATTCCATACCAACCAACGGCAAGTAAGTCCTCACCATCATGAATTTCAATAAACTTAACATCTAGCACATCATCAATAGCCTTTTTGTTCCCATTATTCTGTTGGTAAATTTTAGAAGTATAAGGTTTCAAAATTTCTTGTTGATTTACATAAACGAAATATTCATCAATTTTAATATTGTTCTTATTAAACTGTTCATGGATTTCAGAACGAAATAAAAACTTATTTGAGATTTGAACTGGAGCAACCATTGAAAGATAATTACGAACATCCTCAATGCAGAGAATTGCAGGATTGGTAACGTGAATGAGCTTTACTCTGAAATAATGGGCTTCAAGCTCTTCACAATCTATCTGAGAAAAATCCGTAATATCTTCCACAACTTCATGTGCTTCACGCTTATTAGACTGATCACTTAGAATCTGGCGAAGTAGCTTAGCATTCCATTTGAGTGTAGATTTTGTCTTTTCTCCTCTAGCAGAAGTTTCAAAGATAAGTTCATCACAATATGCAAGACCACCTAAACGGCCAATACCTCTAAATCCCTTATTTTTCTTGCGGTCTTTTTCGGATGCCGCAATACTTGTAAGTGTCTTTAAAGTGTCAATTGCACTAATTCCTGTTGCGTTATCCTCAAATTCAACGATTCTGCTTCTATCGTCAATTTTGATGAATATTCGGCCATCAGAGCGTTCTGGAAGAATACCTTGATCAACAGCAGTATCGATTTGATCAGCAGAATTTTGGACATATTCTCGGTACATAAACAACGGATTTGTGTACATACCTGTTGTAAGAACCTCAATTACATTTTTACCTATTTTAACACTCACCGAATCCTCCGCTTTACTTGAATTGTTTATAAACCGGCTTCGGGAATTTAATATTTAGCATGGACCGGAAAACCGGATTTTGAATGATGTATTCTCCCTGATTCAGTCGAGTCATCATGTTCTTGTAGACGTTAGGAACAAATCGATAATCGTTTTTAGATATCTCTATAGCATTTGTACGGCCATATGCATGTGTTGAACAATTGCCCTTAATTCGGTCATGGATTGCACTTTTAAACTGTTCAGCAGAGAATAAAATAATTCCGAGTGATCGACCGCGTTCTGTGATATCAATTAACTGACGAAGAATCGGAGAACTTTTCGGCACATCAGATGACGCATATTTATTGAGTTCATCAATAAATATGATTATTTTTGAAGGAATTTCTGATTCATCAACATCTTCAACTTGGCCAAGTTTCAAGTTGTAAATAGCTCGGATAACATCACCAAAAACAAAACCCTGCATGTTCTCATCAAGTTTGGCTATATCAATCACTTGGATTTCATTTTTCTTAATACCTGAAATAGCTTCTTCGAGTCTGTTTTCATGGTTCGCTAAATCTACGCGTGGTGCGAACATTTTGTTTGATAAAGCTCGTTGACAGATCCTCTTAAATTTTCTCCAACTCGCAACAGAGATTTCTTTTTCCGCTCTGTTACTTCCCGCTTTGCAATATTCGTTTATTTCTTCTTCGAAATCATGCCATGAGCGAATTTTTCCGAAATTTCCCTGTTCAGACTGTATGAAAGTGCATATTGAATCCATAGTTTGATTCGGATCATCAATATTTGCAAACAACATGTCGAGACTATCTTTGTCGTATTCATATACGTACTTGTAGTATGATGCTTTTTTGTTGGCTATTTGTGAATTAATTAATTCGCGGCTTGCATAAGTATTTGACCCTATATCCGAATACGGATAAAAATATTTGACATTCCTGAAGGGGGTCGGCTCCATGCCGAGCATCTTATAGATTTCTCTGTCTTTGTCATTAAGATCTAAATTCGTCTCATCAATAGCTAAGAGGTCACGCCCCTTTACATTGAGCACAACAAAAGCAACACTCTCATCTTTCAACTCTTCATCTTTTTCGGACAGATTCATAAATTTATCTTGAATTGAACGAAGCAGAAACATTGCATACGAAGTTTTTGAAGCAAGTCCAGAAATGCCTGATATATTAAGATGTGCCCCTTCAGGGCCGATAATGAATTTTGAGTTAAAATGAACCGGAAGTGTGACCTTTTCATTGCCCTCGTATTCGTACATGTCAATGTAACCACACGGAAGTTTGTTTCGAATTTCGCTTAAACCAAGAGCTTGTGCGACTTCTGCGGCATCAGCAAGACTTACCGTGCTTCCATCAAGCACAGGAGTGTAAATGTTCTTCGTGTTACCAACCACGCGAGCACGCACATAATTCATGCCAATTCGATGCGTATTCATTTGGCTAGATACGTCACCAAAGTCATTTGAAACAAAACTACTAAGGTAACTTGCAGTGTCTGTGATGTGTGAAATCTCCTCAACTACCCCGAAAGTTGTTGAGGAATCGAGATGCACAACTTTAACGACATCAAAAGGGCTGAGGATGCGATCCTTAGACGTCCAAAAACTGAATTCATCTATAGTAGTCGGTATTTTTTCGGTAGCCGAAACCTTTCCAATAATTTTCATTGAATTCTCCAGTTAAAGTGCATTTAAAAAGAAATTATCGCTCAAAAAGCGACTTTTGATATAACTCTCAGTTAAATAAACTGGGTACAGGTGGTTAGCCCACCGGGTGTCTTTTCCATATGCAACTGGATTTCTTTCATTGATCAAGTTTGCTGTGATCAAGTCAATTTCTTCTGAATCCAAACCAGTATGTCGCTCTTGATCAGTAACGATAATTTTTTCTACTTTGATTACACCGTCGAACGGACTGATCGTATGCCTTGATTCACGTATTCGAACATACCAAGCAGATAAATAAACCGCACCATCTTCTCCCTTAGAATGAGATGATTCAAACATAAAAGCTGGGGTCCGGTGGTACAAAGGGAGCTCAGCAATTTTGGCTGCATTATTCTTTTTCTTGCCTACGCACTTCTCAGGATCGAAACGTTTTGAAACCCCGACAACACGACGATAGTTATTCTTGATAACCGACAAATCTTTGTACGAGCCAGCCTTCAGAGTTTTATATTCAATTGAACCGTCTTTAATGAGATAGCTATCTTCATTCAGCTTATTTTCATTTGAAATTCTAACGACAATACCCTTTTCAGAATCAAGCATTTCATCGTGAATTTTAGCAATAGCTTTATGCTCATAATTAACATCAGGCTCATCTCGATAAGTAAGAATTTTCGATAGAGACAATCCGAGTGTGTAAAGGTTGGATTCTTTATTGATCCTATTTTTAATACCATCAAAAAATTTCTTTCTTAATCCATCTTTATCGGACACTTCAGAAAGACATAGAATTAATCGATTTTCTACGGCATAAACATTAAATCTGTCCGGTGTCAATCTTTCGCAGCAAGCAACACCAACTTGCCCAGCAACAATAGGGTAAATACGTTCACCGTAGGCTATATCATCAACTTTATATGTACGGCGGGAACCATCAAGAAAGTAACGAAAAAGGGGAGGACGTCCGCATAGCTTGTCTGCAAGGGGTTTAAGGTTTTTAGGCATGTCACGACGTTCCGTCTCACCATATTGTTTTGGGGCATAGCTTTGATCATCTTCATACGGCTGGTCAGGTGATGCGTATTCGTCATAACAGTATTTATGCGAACTGTAGCTTTTCCCTCCTGTTTCTGTCTCAATAATTTTCAGAGCTCGCATTATCATAGGTCCCCTTGAAAATCGTATTTGAGTAAATTTTAACATCATATCAGATAACACGTTTATCCGTGAGTACTTTAACAATTCTGATTTCAATTAATTTCTGAGCGGCCTGCATACGTCTGTTTTTATGTTTTTTTTTCGCGGGGAAGGGGGGGCTTAGTAAACTAGGAAGGCGGGTGGTCCCCCCCCCACTAAAAAAAATGTGCGAGAGGTGGGATATAATAAGAAGTGATGAGGACTACGGAGTGACTACAGCAAACATTCATTATCTGTTAAATATTAACTCTCAAAACCGCCTAAAATCTAAATATTTAGATATATAAAACAAACGTATCACCGTTAGGAAACTGGAAATCAGCGCAATGCAGTTGCCGTAACTCACGCGGTGAGAGCGAGGAAACAACCTCGTACTGACCGCAAAGACACTCCTTCTCAACATCAGTAAGATGTCGCTTCTTGACGAGGTATGAGTAGATCACGCCGCCACCTGCTTCAACTCTCTATGCCGCCAGCTGATCTCCATACCGGCAAGCACATCTTTGACCGACTGCCATTCATCTTCCGGCATCTTTTTCCTCGACGCGACGATTGAACGCTTACCATTATCTGTGACACAGATCACGTGTAACAGTACACGATCATCACCAGCGACCTGCTTGGCAAAAACGACCTTCTCTGCAACTTTCCCCATGAACGACACACCTTGAACCAAAGAAACAGTCTCCGTTTTATATCCCGATAGTCCCAAACGATCCCGGAGGGCTTTGTTTCCTTCCGCTGATAGTTGCATATCCGCGTTACTTACAGATTGACCCGCGTTTCTCCTGTTTTCCCAATCCGCTAACGCTGCTGCATGATCAAGTGTGCCTTTCATATTTGGATGCAGGCGGAACCCGTCTACCGGTTTCTCATTCCCCTTGAACGGATGACCTGGGCAAGTGATGTGACCGGCATACTTTTCCAGTGTAACGCGCGAACCGTACTCGAACTGACCGCAAATGCATTCTGCTTTCCAGATCACGCACTTGTTGCTGTCGCGCTGGTCGGTTGGTTCAATCAATTTCAGTGGGCCACAGACAAGATCGGTTAAGTTGTGAGGTTGAAGAGCCATTTTGGATTCCTTTCTTGGTGTTCGAGTGCAGGAGGAGAGCGACCCAAAAACTCGCCCGTCTACTCCGGCACACGCTTCTTTATGATTAAGTTCTCTTTTGAGAGTAGCAGCAGACGAGATTGATTAGGTTGCAGCGGCGTCATGATTACGCTGTCTCAGGAATGAAACGCAGGCAGTCGGCAGCGGAACCGCTGAACAGAGTTTCTCCGTCATGTTCAATACTGATGGACAAACGACCGTCTTTACTATTCAAGCGGTAAAGATACCCACGCCAACTGCTGAGTGCATCTGCAGGCAGCAAGCGAACTCCGTTAGCTTGATTATGCAGTGAACGGATAATTTGTACGGCGAGTTCATGGATTAGGTTGTGCTGGCTGGAATCAACCCATTCCGCTAGGTCGGCACCCACACCAGCCGGATATCCGTCAATCGGATAGAGGACAACTGCCAGTTGACGTGCGTTTTCTTGAAATACGATCACTGCTGCAACCGGCATTGCTAATCTTCTTCCGGCAACATGATGGTTAAACATGGGGATGGATCATCGAAATTGACAGGACCGCAGACCAGCTTCAAGCGGCGTTCAGTTTCTTTGTCACGCAGCGGCAGACATACCTTGAAGAACAGTTCCGGCTGACCGGCGTCTTTCACATGCTGGATCATAGTGCAGGCCATAAAACACACGTCCCACACATACACCGCAACCTCACAGCCGTCTGCTTCAGCCGCGCGTTCAATCAGGTTCCATACCGTGTCAGTACACGCGACATTCCACTTGAACATTCGCGTTTCATTGGGAAAGGAGGAGGAAAGATCTACAAGAACACCGTCGGCAATTGCTTGTTGGCGGGTGTAGGAATGGATTACTTCAAAACCGGCGAAGGGACCGTGCTGAACGACTGGATTCATAAAACGCCTCCTGATTTCGGGTAGTTACAAAATCAGAATAGACGCGCGTTTTCACCATGTACAACACTATTTGCATAAAATCACACGTAAATCGGATAGTTACAATTACAACACCACGTCAACAACCTTTTTGTGACACAATCTGAAATATTCTGCAAAACTACAGAAACTTGTTGACAAAGTTCATTTTCACGCTAAATAGGGAAATTGTGCAAAAGCAAGAAAGTGGAAATATCTAGTGATTACAAAGAGGAAAGATAAACATAATGCTCATCTCAAATACTTTTAAAAATCAAGGCAATCAAGCATTTGACTGCAATGTTTGCAATAAATATATTCCAGATAACAAATACGGTATTATTTACTTTATAGAATGCACAACAAATCAATGTATATTAGCAGATATTCTGATCTTTCATAATACATGCGAATGTAAAGAACAATTATGGAAGAATGTTAAATCAGTATTCGAAGGTAACAAAAAATTTAAGTACGTAACAGACTTAAATAATCCTGAAAAATTAATAAATATATTGAAATTATTTTATGACAATAGAATAACATTAAATGCTAGAACAAAGATTGATAACTTGATTACGAGAAATATATTTAATAATAACAATAAAATAAATTTAGACTATATTAATAATAGTGATTTTCCATGCAAAGAAAATGTTCGAAGAGATATAAAAAAGCTAAAATCAGGTATTAGCAAATATTATATATATAGCCCATTATCAAACAATACTTACGGATTCATTAAATTAGCACTTCCCAAAGAACAAAAAAGCTCATACAGCTTTAATCAAGACAATGAGCATATATTTGATAGCGTCATAATACCAGAAATAATTGCAAATAGTATTATCAGTAACAAGCATTACCTGACTGAATTATATTCATATTTATTTGAAATTTCTTATATAAAAAGACATCCTATTAATTCAATTAAATTGCTAACAGAAATAGAAAAATTAATAACATCAACAAATGTAAGTCAAAACATAAATATAGGTAATATTATTAGTAATATAAATTACAGTATCAATAATAACATTATTTCACAAAACAATATTGATACAAAAGATATTGAAGATATTAAAAAAATAGTGATTCAAGAAGATAATAATGTTAAAACTAAAAAAATAAAAATATGATACTAAACGAATCAGAAAAACATGCATTAATAGTTGCTAGAGAGCATTATGATATTGATTCTTATCTAGATATATCAACGTGGCTCGAAAATATAAACAAATATACAAGTGAAGATGATTATTTTAATGATAAAGACCTTTCTTTATCAGCTGTAAAACCAGACGGAATAAACGAAACTGCTTATATTGTAAACAATCCAGACAAAACAGGAAATATAGTCTCAAAACACTTATATCATTTAGTTGAAGCCTACGGAAAAGACATTTTAATCGGGCTATTAAACTCAAAAGGCTGTAGCTGCAATTTTAGTGAACTTCTTTTCCAGGTAGAGGAAAAACTTGATAATGGGACAGAACCAGCAACCATCATTTACCTTTTCGAGTTAATAATTAATCAAGCATTTCCTTCTGACCCCAGACCTAAAAAACATAGAATTTAGCCCAATACACCCGAATGTGGGTCAATATGGCATGACGATTCACACAATAGCTCTGAAAACGCCTTCTCAAAGCCGTTTATCTCATAAAATTGTAACCGAACCGAACCATCGACAGCAGTTGTTTGGAGGCAGTCGCGCAGAGAGTCCTCTGCGGGGAGTCCAACAGACAGAAGGTGCATAGTACCCCCCCCCTATTAAAACTGGTCAGCAATTAAAAAACATAGTCGTTGGCATTCGTGCTGAACGTTGGCATTCGTGCTGAACGTTGGCATTCGTGCTGAACGTTGGGCGAGTCCTCTGCGGGGAGTCCGACAGTCAGGAGATGCATAGTAGCATAAAATGCCTAACCACTACTGAACTGAACAGCAATTAAAAAGCATAGTCGTTGGCATTCAAGCTGAACGTTGGGTGAGTCCTCTGCGGGGAGTCCGACAGTCAGGAGATGCATAGTAGCATAAAATGCCTAACCACTACTGAACTGAACAGCAATTAAAAAGCATAGTCGTTGGCATTCAAGCTGAACGTTGGGTGAGTCCTCTGCGGGGAGTCCGACAGACGGGGAGTCAGGGTAGTGGGGGAGTCCGACAGACGGAAAGTAACATACAATACCTAGCACCCTACTGAACCTGAACGAACAGCTAAAAACCAGCACCAACTATCTGTATTCGTGTAAGTATATAGTGCAGCAAAAACAGCAGCGCAACACTTTGTTATTGTTCATAAAACATAGCATGTTTTTTGGGCCGCAATATCAGCAGCCCAAAATATCCGTCCACCGCCAGTTCAAGCACGCCAATAATCGATCCCAATTTTTTGCACATCCAACCTCATTTGCCAATATTCCAGAGCTGAGGAGTTCTTTTTTACAAGCCGTCGTAGAAGACCAAAATCCGCAACAGAATAAAGAGGCACTGTCTCAAAATCCACGCCGTGAAAAACAACTCCTTGGAATTCAAATTTTACTGGAACAGGTTTTACAGGCACCCTTTTCATGTCAAAAACCGTGTTAATAGATTGTTCCGTTACAACCCGGCGCGGTGTACCTTCTTTTATTTTCCTGTACAAGCGATTTTTCCGTTTATTAATCGTAGCCTTAATAGCTGTAGGGTTGTAGGCATCATCAGCTTGAGACTCATTCCCTTCCTCAAACCGCAGTTCAGAAAATATTTCGCCTAACACAGATACGGATAAATCATCATTTTCACGTATTTCCCCCCGAATCTGCTTAAAACCAGCCCAACTCTCCTTGAAGAACTTTTTCTTCTCAAGAGCTTCTACAAAACGAACAACTTGGTTATCGCCTCTCTTCAACCCTCCACCTCTATCAACCTGCACACCCATCATAGCCAATTTAAAAAACTCTAATTTCGGCGGTTTACACAAAGTTTTAAGATCACCCATGAAAGTCTCTAGCGCATGAATATTCGAACTTGCAGTTAGTAAAACGCCATGAAAGCGAGGAAATATTGAGAACGAGTTAGGACGGAGAGTGTTCAGGAGCATCTGTTTTTTCTGTAGCTCTACCACAGACAATATTACCGGTTCCACAACAAACCCCTTCTCATTGATTAACGCGTAACCCCTCGTTTTTACGAACAAACTTATATCACCTTCAAAAGAGTTCTCAATAAATTTAAAACCTATCTCATCCATCTTAGTCTGTATAATATCAGAGAGATATCCAGTTTTGAGTTCCTTTACCGGTGAAACAAAACCATCAACGGTAATTGCATAGCATTTGTTATTATTCAGCAATTCACCAATCACAGCCCTACAGACACTTGTAATGTAAGCTCCCAGCGGAAAACAGGTCAGTGTACTAGTCGGAGCATTACCAACGTCCATAAATTTATTTATACGTCCCTTTACCTCACGCACCCCCTGAATAGTTTTGCCATAAAAAAAGTTGAGCAGATTTTTAAAAATCAGCTTCATCTCAATATCTTTTCGCTTTTCTAAAAGCCTAAAAGTCTCATCAGCTAATTTCCGCGTATCAAGCCGCTTAAACTCACAAACTTCAGAAATATGAATATCATCAAGTAAATTCATCTTTACAGCAGTCCAATACTCAGGCCACATAATATGAGTAGTTCCGGTCATAGGATAGACAGGGCCTGTATCGGTACGAACCGGAAACATCGGCTGAACACCCTGTTTAAATCGAAAAGTGCATAGCACACCGGCCACTTGAAAAGGTCCGTCAGCATATAATTCAGTGCATCGGGTTAAAGCCATGCTCCCTCTGACCATCAACATATCACTGAAGTCATAGTCATTAAGCATTATTACAGCAGTCGGGTACGCACTTTTCAGATCGTAATATCGAGCAAACGACCGAGGACCTACGCTATGCACTTCACTCCGTCCACCAGAGAAATAAGGCAGGAAACTTAGAGACGCATTGGACAAGAGCCATTTTTTATCAGCTTTCTCCCACCCCAAATAAGAACGCCACGTTGCACCATATAACCGTTTAAAAAACACTTTAAAATACTCCTCACTGTATCCGGTCATACTGCTACGCGTTTTTATACCGAGAGAAGCAAACAATTCAGAGAAAAATGCAAATACTTCAGCAGTAATTACACTATCCCTGATTCCGTATTTACAGAAAGATCTTCTGTCCTTTTTAAGAAAGAGAGCCATTTCTTCGATATGATCATGCTCTAGTTTGTGAATACCAATCAACTTACCCAGTTCCTTAAGACTTTTAGGAAAAAGACTCATTGAATCAATAAAATGTAGCCAGACACCAATAGGTTTTCCGTTATTTAACTTCGGCTTACCTTTGAAAAACCTGTCCTTTATACGAACCTTACCAACCCATTTTTTACCTCTTTTACCAACAAGAGGAATTTTCAGCTTTTTACCAGACTTTTCATGTGTTTTTTCTACCGAGCTAGGAACAAGCCAGCCTCCTTCAATCAACGAGAAATGTGCTGAGACATAAATATCTTTTAAAGACTCATCACCATCAGGAGTGAGAACAGTAATAAAATCTACAAACTGATTTTCTGTCATACGTTGTGATGTTAATAAAATGATACCAAAACATATTTGAGGAAAAGAGAAATACCATTGATGTGATAACAGCATGTCTGTACGAATAACTTTTTCTTTCTCATCAGTTTGAGTTATTTGCTGCGTTTCAATGTCATAACCGACTATATAATGTTTCTTGTTTAGTTTTTTTGCCCCATCAACAAACGTATCAATCAACTTCGTTTTAAAACCGTCAAAATCAGAGAAAACAAACACCGGACAGGCATCACTCGGAATATGTGTATTTTCTTCCCCGTCCTTCCACCTGACCACCGTACGACGAGCAGCAGTCCCAAAATCCCGAAAAAAATGATGAGTGCTCATACAATTCTCCGACATAACATGATAGTTTTTATCAAGAGTAATAATACAATTTCAAAACCATTTGTTAAGCTGATAAGTATACACACCAGCGCGCCCGGTAATCGGATTCTGAACCCTGAGTCGGAAACCTCGAATCGGAACCTGGAAACAATCTGGATCGTCAATGCACTGCCGGGGCCGAAAAAGTTGCTGCCCTTTTCCGGCCTGACGGGTTTATGGGAGTCGAACGGCCCGATACACGGTCTTGTCAGAAAAATTTATCCTCAACGGCAGTGCTTTTCCGATCCCGGATTCCGATAATCGCGCAGGCGGGTCTGCTCCCGCCGGGCCTCGGGTCTTATCGTTGCATTTTTCTTCAATCACGCTCGATCATACTTTCAGGTACAGACGCAGGAAACAGGCACGCGCGGTTCTGAATCATTCCCGGGTTCTAACGCGGAACCGCGTACCCGCCTGATGGGAGTTAACAGAGGGTCACTCTGATAGTCAAATCACCTTATGACCGCAGAAAGGTTTTTCAGTTTCAGTTAATGGTTTCATATAGGTGGTAGCCTGAAAAATGTTCCGCGATTGTCCGAGTGATCAGGGGTTTTAATCAAGGTGCAATTCAGATAGTTCTGGTAGCATCTCAGTAAGTTTCTCAGTTCAAGGCTGCGTGAAGTTGCACCACGTAGCGGTAATAGTCACGTAACCGCGTGATCCCGCCCGTGCGCCTTGGACTATCGCTGTCGTCGAAAGTTACAATCGACGCAGCGACGGTCCGGTGCACGGAACTGCTTATCGCGCATACTGGGACGGTGTGCGCTAATTGAATCCTTTCACCCGTCCCATTTCCAACGATTCAGATTTAGAGGCCAGATCACTAACCGTCACAGTTCACTGGGATGGTTATGAGATGGCCATCAGTTTCACTGATGACTCACGCATTCAGCTTCAAACTCCGTCTCTCTCTTCACGTGCTTCTATATATCCCCAGCAGGACACATTGACACGCTAATCACAACGCGTTTCTTGGAAAATTGGTCACAATTTTTCTACCTGCAGGTTCAAGCAGACATAACCACGACTGCAAATCGTGACGGTGAATTATGGAAATCACGACAACTTCAGCCAAATCGAAACTTCGCAACGCATCCAATTTCGTTCAGTATTTGCTCAAAGGCAGCGAAACCGGCCTAACCTGCTGCACTCCGATCATGGACAACCCAGCATTCGTTGCATCCGTCAACTCTCTTTATCAGCAACAGAAGCGCGAGTTCTATACTGAATTCTCTGCAGATCGCATCAAGGCATGGCGCGAACGTGCCTTGACGGACCAGGACTCGCAGAAGGTTCACAACAACCGCGCTCGTATCCTCACCCGTGACGATATTTTCAAGTCACGCGCACGCCGAGTGCCAAACGGCACCGAACGAGCGAATACCATCACCCAACTGGTTCACCGAATTTCAGCAACGCAGTTGTTCGAGAACACACGCGGTCAAACAGGCCACCAGTTTCAACACATGTTGCCAAATAACGCCAGTGCGGATCAGGTTTTACATGTTCTGACCGGTATCCGCGATGCCATGCCAGCCGACAGGCCAGCAGTGTTCACGGTTCACAAAGATGTGAAAAAGCACAATCTCCATATCCAAGGCTGGATCAGTCCGCGCGCTTATGATCCAGAAACCGGCTGCTGGAAAAAGTTAGGCGCTCATTTCACCAAAGAAGAAAAAGCCGCTGGCAAGAAGTCGCGTGCAGAGTCCCACCGCGAAGTCGACTATTTTCAGTCACGCGAAGGTTTTTTAGAACTTCACGCAACCGTTAACCGTCTCATGTCCGAGGCTCAACTTTCCTTCAAACACGCTAACGATAATTCGATCCCGAGGGTATCTGACTCTCACCCGTTTGTGCAGCGTTTGTTGCAGGAGTATCCAAAAGAAGCGTTTATCGACGGGTCGATTAAGGATCTCGCCAACGTCCGCAGCGAAAAAGTACGCCATATCATTGATATGCACGGTGCACGTGCCAAGGCGATTCAGAAAAAAGAGGCACTTGAACTGAAGATCGAGCAGCAAAACGAAGCGTTTCAGTCAGCGGTATCTACAGCGGAAGAAGTTGCCACACTGTTTCCGTCGCAACAGGTATCTGTTCCGCAGCAGGAACAACCAGCGCCTGAACAAATTGAGCAGCAATCACTACCAGCAGCCAGCATTTCTGCTGTCAGCGGTTCAAGTGAATTGAAGCAGCAACTCAAACGCTCAAACTTTTTCGATTACACCGAAGCGTCTCTAACGTCCGACATCGACGATGTATTCAGCGCACTGACTGACGGACCATCGCAGCCCACATCCACAAGCCATAAGGAGATTTAACCATGCTTACACCTTACTTGTATGACCCAACCAAGCCCGAAAGTATTGAAGATCAGATCGAGTACAACAATAAACTCGGGAAACCGCATGAACCGCGCGACTTGAGCAGCTACCTTGAAAAACAGGAGCTTTTGCAGTTCCAGCACAACCAGAGTTTGTTGCCAACTGATCAGAAAGCTCTGGACATGCACCATTCCTGCATCGAGATAATCACAAGAGCACTGATCCTTGATGAAGGTGTGTCACGGGAGCAGGCAGAACAGTGCATTTACACCGTACTTGGTTCTGAAAGCGACCTACTGCCAAAATTTCAAGATATTGTCCAGCACACAGTTGATCCAGTTGAATCACTGCTTGAAGCAACCGGAAAGCTACATTGCGAGTTGACGCGCTCGATGTTCATTGCAGCGATGAAACTTAATCTGGATGATTTCCGCGCGTTGTTCCCTGAACGGTACTGCATTCACGATCCTGACGCAGTTATCAGCAAACTGAAAAATCCAGACTTCAAACTGAACAATGACCAGCGAAAGGCACATTTTGCCCGAAATAAAGAGTTATCGTTCTCTATCCTAAATGCGCTATCAACTTGGGAAATCGCAGGATTGATCCCCATGCAGTCAATGCAGGTTTTGCAGAACGCTGCCAGATATAACGTCCTCAAGGCCGTGTTTTCTGAACAACCGCAGCAGGACAAAAGTCTTCAACCGGTTCAGCTCCACAACGAGTTGAACGGCGCAGATGTTTGATTAAGGGGGTATTTTATGCCAGAACACAACAACAACGTGCTTGAAACATTTCAACATTTTCATGATTTGGCACTCGAAGTTGCTGGAGAGTGCGATACCCTCATAATAAAGCAGCGTGAAATGAAGGCGCTTGTCGGTAACGTCAAGCTGCTGGTCGGTGATGTACGGCAAATCGTGACTAACGGTGAGATACAAGACGACGGATTTCAGGTTCACGTGCCAAGTAACGTGTATTTGCGGTTGACGAGCAATTTAGCTGGCATCGAATCGGCGTTGCAACTGACCCATCCGGTTGAGACAGTTGCGGGTGAATCTGTCCCGGCAACGTCCCAGCCAGCACCCTACACGCCGTCACTGTCAAAGCGTTAATCATATAAAAAAAACCGGATAACCCAGGCAATCCCTGAGTTATCCGGTAGGTTCGGTTGATAGTCTCCTATCCGTTTACCGCCAATTGATGTTCCACGGAGATTTGTTAATACATTTATACAAGAGAAAATGCAGCTGCTACTCCGTTAATCCTGCAACTTGAGCTGAACGACCAAATACCTTAGCAAACAGATTGCGGGACTCAGTTTCTTCAGAACTCATTGCTGATCGAAAAAATTTAACTACAGGCTCGGCTTCTTCAAAACTCATAGGAGATTGAGAAATCTTAGCTGCAAGCTCGTTTTTGACTGATTTGGGTCGCCCTGCTTTCCGACGTTTTGTTTGTGTACTGGGGCCAAATGGTCTAACATTCTGTAAAACGTTATCAAAATCCAATAACTTTATAATGTTGTAGCGCTCATCCAAAATCTCTGGTTTGATATAACGCTTACCAGTCATCAGCTCGCCGGGAACGTGACCTGTTAATCTCGCTATCGCAGATTCAGTAACACCCGCTCGGTCTAGTGCAGTCGCAAATGAATGACGAAAGCTGTAAAAATCTTTGCCGGTTCCAGCTTCAAATCCAAGTTCAGCACGTTGTTTGCAGAATGTTTTACTTGCTTTTGAAGAAAAACGCTCATTCTTATACGGTAGTTCAGGGAAAAGATTTGTTTCTCCGCGATCTTTTAGATTCTTCACGTAGTCAATTAAGCCGAGTTCCACCAACTTAGGATGTATTGGTATCAGCCTTATACTATTCGCATTTTTAACTTTTTTCTTCGAAGAACCTCTTGGCGTAATAATAAAGTATTGGATATTACCCTGTTCATTAAAATCTGTGAGCAGTAGTTGAGCCAGTTCGTTCATTCTGCAACCTGAGAAGAGGGCCATTAGCAAGAGGAAATACTCGTACGGATCAGTGTATTCGAGATTTGTGAAAATTGACTGGTTGAAAATTAACGCTAACTCTTTATGCGTAAACTGGTCTCTTTCTTCTGAATCAGCGACCACTTTCGGAAATTTAATTCCCGAGAATGGGTTCTCTGACAGATTGTACTTCTTTTTACTGATTAACCAATCGAATAACCAACGCATTCTATTTAAGTATGCTTTCTGAGTGCGAGTTTTAGACGTTGCTACATGGATTTTTGTTTCATTTAGATGAATAAGTTCAAGTACCGAAAAGCCGTTAAAGTCTTTTCTCTTGTCCCAGCTTATTGGAAGCTTTTTAATTGTATCGAAAAAGATAGTTCGGTCGTTTTCGTTATAGTCCGAGATAGGTTTATCACCGAGAAGCTCCAAAGCTATTTTGAACGTGCTGCGAGTGTTGCTAGCGTATTGCTTGTCCCAACCTCCACCTTTCACACGGGTGTAATCTTCAATAGCAACAGAGAGCATTATTCCAGTTTGGGTAATCGGAGCAGCAGATGGAGTAGGCTCAATAATAGGTGGCATAGGCAAACTGCCAAGCTTATCAATAACAGCATTAGCCATAGCAACTTCAGCTTCTTTGCGTTCGGGGTCCATTTCTCCAATTTCAAAACGAACAGTACCGTCAGGACGTCTTTCAAATACTGAATTTTTGAGCCAGGTGAAATTTCCAAGTGGATCAGTCATAGTGTAGCCTCGCAAACGGTTGAATATCTCCTGCCACTGAAATGCATGAAGCGCAGCCAAACGGGTTGCACGCTTCCTATTTTCTGTTTTCAGAGACAACTTGATTTCACGTTTTTTTATCACAGAGCGCAAGTCTTTGGGAACTTTAATGCGGAAGTAATAACTGGCGGGGGTGTCAAGCAGGTAGACCGACATAAATCCTCCGGTGTACCAGCGGTGTACCGGGTTCTAGTCGATCAACCAAAAGAAAACGGCTAACCATTTAAAATGATTAGCCGTTATTCAATAATTGGTGGCTGCTCAGGGACTCGAACCCCGGACCTCACACGTATGAAGCGTATGCTCTAGCCAGCTGAGCTAAGCAGCCATTTGAAAACGCCCCTTCGGTAAACCAAAGAGGCGGTTGATGATTTGGTTGCGGGGACAGGATTTGAACCTGTGACCTTCGGGTTATGAGCCCGACGAGCTACCAGACTGCTCCACCCCGCGACGTGAGGAATTGAACTTATAGCAGTAATAGCAAAGCGAAGTCAATATAAAAGTTACTTATTCCTGATCAGGCAGCACTTTTGCTCCACTACCTACCCGGCCGGCAATCTCGGAAGCGGCTTCTTTATCCAGGTGGCGTCCGATACGGACGCGGTACCAAGTCCCTTTGTCGTTTAAACTCGTCTCTGAGATAGAGGCACTGTAGCCTTTAGCTGCAAGTTTAGCCTTGGTACTTTCAGCCTCCTTTACGTTACTAAAGGCGGCTACCTGAACCAGAAAACCTGAATTTGCCGGCTTGGCTTCTGGGGCCTTTGTTGCAGGGGCTGCTTGAGGTGGCGGAGCTGGCTTTGGCTTTTCGTTTATGCCACTGCCAAGGACAGTCTGCTTCTGGCCTTTAGGCAGGCTCTCAAAGAAGGAGAGGGGAACCTGACCGGTAGGTGCAGCTTGTTGGGTAGGCTTTCCTGGGGCCGGTAGCGCGGTAGGTGGCGTTGCGGCTGCCTGTGGCGGAACTTGCTGTGCGGGTTGTTCCGGTTTTTGGGTGCCCTTCTGGTTCGATTCAAGGCTTTGCTGCTCCATAGCTGCCCTGAAGGCCTTTTTGGCTGATTTTTGTGAGAAGTACCAGCCGGTGCCAAAACCGGTGCAAAATATGAAACCGGCAATAATGCCGAATACCACCAGGTTGCTGGAAGAGGAACCGTCTGCCTTGCGTGGACTGCTGCTGATACCTGAACTGCCGGAGCCAGAGGATTGTCGTGGCTCACTATAGTCTATCCGCATGGCTGACCTCCTACATCTTTTCCGGTGCTGAAACACCTAACAGTGACAATGCATTCTTAATTATCTGTCTGGTGCGGGCCAGCAGGTATAGGCGTGCAATGCTCAAGCTGGTGTCTTCAGTAACTACCTTGGTCTTGTTGTAATAGCTGTGGAACTGGCCTGCCAACTCCGTCAGGTAATAGACGATCTTGTGTGGTTCAAACTCCTGTGCAGCGTCATCAACGGTTTCCGGCAGGCTTTCAAGCCATTTGATCAGCCGCAGTTCCTCAGAAGTTGTAAGCAGAGAAAGTATATCTGCGGCTGGTGTTTGATCGGGTAGGGCAATTCCTTTTTCTGTGGCATTTTCAAAGATGCTGCAGATGCGGGCATGGGCATACTGGATGTAATAGACCGGATTGTCCAGTGATTGCTGTTTTGCCAGATCAATGTCGAAGACCAGCTGTGAGTCAGGCTTGCGCATAACAAAGAAGAAACGGGTGGCATCACGGCCCACCTCGTCGATCAGGTCCCGCAGGGTGACATAGCTGCCGGCCCGTTTGGATATCTTGACCTCTTCGCCACCCCGCATAACGGTGACCATCTGGTGCAGGACATATTCCGGCCAGCCCTTGGGAATACCGGCATCCAGCGCCTGCAGACCGGCCCGTACCCTGGTGATGGTGCTGTGGTGGTCAGCCCCCTGCTCATTGACTACCCGCAGAAAGCCGCGCTGCCATTTGTCCAGATGATAGGCAACATCCGGTACGAAGTAGGTATATCCGCCGTCGGTCTTGCGCATGACGCGATCTTTGTCATCGCCAAAGTCAGTGGTGCGCAGCCAGAGTGCCCCTTCCTGCTCATAGGTGTGGCCATTGGCAATCATCTTTTGTACTGCAGCTTCGACCTTGCCGTCAGCGTAGAGACTTGATTCAAGGAAATAGCGATCAAAGCAGACGTCAAAAGCCTGCAGGTCCTGATCCTGTTCACGACGCAAGGCGGCTACAGCAAAACGTCTGATGGCGTCCAGATCAGCAGGATCGCCACTGGCAGTGACCTGCTGGTCGCCCGCAGAGACGGTCTCTTTTGCCAGATAGGCGGTTGCAACTTCTCTGATGTAGTCACCCTGATACCCATCAGCAGGCCAGCGTGGATCGTCGGTTTCAATCCCCAGGCAACGGGCCTGAACCGATAGTGCCAGATTGCTAATTTGGGCGCCGGCATCGTTGTAGTAGAATTCGCGGGTGACCTGCCAGCCGGTTGCTGACAGTAGACGGCAGAGCACGTCGCCGATGGCAGCGCCGCGACCATGGCCGATATGCAGTGGTCCGGTGGGGTTGGCACTG